>JDSG01000051.1_pt1 | contig 53586 bp, 73 predicted proteins | sample 199341 | NCBI WGS metagenome assembly JDSG01 (sample SAMN02584197, study PRJNA231836) | bioreactor metagenome | isolation source: continuous culture bioreactor short generation time transfer1 day 52 after... | place: Germany: Bremen | reverse complement strand
TGTTTCAGCTAGCTTCAGCATATTTTGGAAAGCTTGGCTTTTACCTATAAGATTAGGTGCGATTGACTCTTTCAAATATTTTTTTTAGTTTGAGGTTTTCACGTCTCATCCTGCAAATTTCTGTCGCTTTTTTTTCACAGAGTTCAGAAGGTCTTCGTTCTCAAATGGTTTGGTTAGATAGTCGTATGCACCACTTCTTATGGCGGCCACAGCGTCAGGTATATTGCCGTGAGCAGTAATTATTATGACTGGCATGTTAGGGTATAGCTCAGACGCTTTAGCTAGCACCTCATGTCCAGATATGCCTGGCATGCGTATATCGGTGATCAAAACGTCATATTCTTTCTCAGAGAGGAGCTGAAGCCCTTCGAAACCATCCGGAGCGGTATCGTTCTCTACATCTTCTGATGATAGGAACATAGAGATAAGTTGTGCTAGTGAGGAATTATCCTCTATTAATAAGACGCTCATTTTCTTCCCTGTTTATCTCCATAATAAATTCACAGCCATCTGCGGTGTTTTCAGCTTTTAGCTGTCCGCCATGCTCTTTGGTAATTTTCCTAGCTAGTGCAAGTCCAAGCCCAGTGCCGTTGTCTTTAGTGGTGAAGAAGGGCTCAAATACTTTATCCACTATTGTATCATTAATGCCTGTCCCGTTGTCTGCTATTTTGAAATATATGTCTGTATCAGTAATATCGACCCATATTTTTATGGTTGGATGCTCACTCGTTTGTGAAGCTTCGATACCGTTTATTATGATATTAAGCAGAGCTTGTTTGATGGCATTTTTGTCACCGTACATCATTGCTCCATCAGGGATATTAACTTCGTAGTCTATATGGACTGACTGTCTTGACGCTGAAAGTTTTGTTAGTTCTGTCAGTTCCATGATGAAGTGTTCTATGCTGAACTCCTCTATCTGCTCTGCACCAAATTTTGCATACTGGAGGAATCTCTCTACGAAACTGTTTAGCTGGTCTATTTCAGAGCTGAGAATGTCGATAACTTGATCATTCCCTTTCCCAGATTTGATGAGTGATATTCCTGATTTGATGGCTGCCAATGGATTTCTTATCTCGTGTGCTATACCTGCTGATAGCTGACCGAGGACTCTTAGCCTGTCATCGTGTGCAACCTGCCTTTCCAGCTCCAACATCTCTTCGGAGACCATCTCCACTTTGAGTTTTTCATGTTTTAGCCTGTTTGAAAGGACTCCTGCCAAGAGAGCAACAGCGTATACCATTGTCACTTCAACTATTGATGGCATTATATGGTGCGGAAAATCTAATTTAAAAATATGTACATATGAGTCAGGACTGTATATCCCTGTGAGTACTACTGATATAAAGAATCCACCACGGAGACCGAATCTGTATGCTGTGTAGATCGCTATTATATAAAATGCATAATAGTGTGATATGTGAATAACTGTATGGTGCTTCGGGACACCGTAGTGGAAATATGTAATGAAAATTGTGGAGGAGATTATCACTACGTAACTGAACAGGTTATTTTCAGCCTTAGGCTGACCCTGCGATTTCATAAATTTCCCCCCCACAAATATGCCCATCCTTCATCTCAATAACCGAGTCTGCATAGTTAGAATACTCTAAGGCATGGGTGACCATAACTATTGTCAGACCTTCGGAATTGAGTTCTTTTAATAGTTCTATAATATCTGTACCAGTTTTAATATCAAGGCTTCCTGTTGGTTCGTCAGCAAAAAGTATCTTTGGTTGCCTAATAAGGGCACGTGCAATGGAGACTCTTTGTTGTTCTCCGCCTGATAATTTGCCGGGGGGGAGTCTATTCTCTTTCCCTTTCAGGCCGACACGCTCAATAATATTCATGGCTTCTGCTTTGGCTTTTTTTTAGTAACAGGTGCAACCTCGGAAAGATAAGGTAAAAGCACATTTTCTAAGACGCTCAAGTAGGGGGGGAAGAGGTGAAATGACTGAAAGATAACTGAGAAGTCATTCTGTCTTATTCTGTTAATCTCTTTTACCGGAGCCTTTCCGAGATCTAGCCCATTATAAACAACGTTGCCCGAGTCTGGGCGAAGAAGGGTGGACAAAATATTCAGCATAGTACTCTTGCCCGAGCCGGATCTCCCGACTATACAGGTAAAGTCACCCTGCTGAATATTTAAGGTCACACCCTTCAATACGTTGGTGGTTGTGTCTGTTGTAAATGATTTAGTAATATTGATAGCTTTAAGCATCTTATCCTCACTTATATTTGACTGAAGACGTCAGTAGGTTGTATCTTTGTCGCTTTTAGTGCTGGCAGAGATGCAGAGAGTATTGATAGCAGTGCTACGAACAAGGTAGATATAGCCAATAGCGAAGGACTAAAGACCACGTGTCCTGCCCCCCCTTCGATATCTATCCTGCTGAGTAGTTCCAGACTGCTGAAATATCCGCCAATATAGCCAAGGACTCCAGCAATCACACCTATGAGCATCGCCTCGAAACCGAAAATAATGAATATCTTACTGCTCGAATAACCTATAGCTCTAAGGAGCCCAATCTCTTTTTTACGCTCATTTACTGATGCCAACATGAACATTGAGAGCATAAAACATGCGATGACTAGGATCACTACGCTAACCATAAGGACTAGCCTTTTGACGTAGTTGATAGTAGACATCCTCTGCTTAACTATATTTTGTAATGCGTTTATATCTGTGTTAGGTAGTTTAGTTTGAATCTGTGAGACTATTTCGTCTATAGGGCACCCAGAACAGAGAGCAGCAACCTCAATAAAGTTAATCATATCTTGTTTCCCTGTAAGTGATTGTACAGTGTGCAGATCAGCAAAGATAAGATTGTCATCCTCTGTTCCAGTTTTGTTCAGGATACCAGTAATTTTAACAGTTCCTGTCCCGAGTGCGATGAGGGAGTTTATAGATATACCAAGGAGGTTTGCTACACGGCTTCCTATAATCGCCTCGTTTGAGTTTTCTGGTCTTTTCCCTTCAATAGCCCAATAGTTCTTAATGCGGAATTCTTCCCGCCAAATAACTCCTGTGATAGCCACAGGCTGGTCGTTGTATGTGCCCAGTTCCACAAGCTTTGGTGCAACTGTGCTAATGTTCTCTTTATTATGTATTGTTCTGATAGCGTTACTTGTCTTTTTCTCTGATAGATACTTTACCGAATAAGAGAGGTTTCCTAAGCTGAAACCGCCATAGCTGACATTTAATGAGTCAGATTTTGGATAAATGAGTATATTTGCCCCCCCAAACTCAGTCATTTTCTTCTCTAGTGAGTGCCCGATGGTCTCTGATACGTTATACAGCATGACTACCGAGAGTATCCCAACAGTGAAGACCGTGATGAGGATTGTTGTTCTAAGTAGCTTACGTTTAAGATTTTTTTTAAAGGTAAAGTAAGTATGTTCATAATATTTCCTTAGAAATACCTGGAGCCTGTTGCTAAATCCTCAACAGATATGACGACGTTGTCACCGATGTTTTTTTTCTTGCTAGTGGTGATGGGTTACACCCACCCTTAAAGACATTGATACGGCTTGAGTGAAACTTCTGACCGCAGTTGTTACAAACAACAAAATCACCATCTTGTCTGTACCCCCCCTTCTTTTCTGGGTAGCAAACGTCACATGCATCAAATGCTGCTCTGATGATTCCATCTTTTGACTTAATTAAGAAGAATTTAATCTCTTTATCCCCCCCTGCGGTCACTGTGTAGTAGTGTGCATTACCATCATTTACATCTTTTACTGGGATGACGATTTTTCCATCTGATGGTTTTAGCTTTGAGTACTTATCTTTAGGTCCACCGCAGGCTGCGATTGCTGTGATGATTATAGCTAGTAATAAAATCTTAGTGATGAGTCTCATTGGCTCCTCCGTATTATCTATTTGTTATATAGAGCAACCTGAGTGCCATTTGGTAAACTGTTGATAACTAAGTTTATTAATATTTTATGATTTAGATAGTGTAGACTATTCTCTAGTCTTTGTGAATGCAGGTGTAGAATATTCTACAGTTTACTTTAGCTTACAAAAAAAGCCCGCCGTGTGAACTGTCCCCCCCCTTTTTTTTCGGACAGTAAGCAGTTGTTTTACTTAATTTAATCTATCGTTCGCACGCATCTCACATAACCATAGTCCGGCGTAAAGCCGCCTTTAACCGCTGTTTTTGCTACACCTCGGATAAAGTTGATTTGCCAAGCTATTCCATGGTTGTCCCCCCCGACAGTTGTAGACGACCAGTAGATGTTTGCTCTGGTATTTCTGAATACATTATATATAGCAGGGTTTGATTCACCATAGTCTACAATCGACCTAAGCTCATTTATCGTCGCAAGCGCCAATTATCATAAGATCCAAAAGTTAGAGCCTCGCACATATTTATACCTTCTGCCCACTGATACGTTCTAGGATAAGCAACATAGTTGTCCTGCCACATTATATTATTAGTACTGTCTGTTACGAGCTCTGTAAAATTATCTCTGGTCAGTTCACCTGCGAACACATTTATAGTAGCGGTTATAAATATCAGAACGAAAATTATCTTTTTCATCTTCATATCCTCAATATAGTTTCTTTTTAACGCACACAGCGTATGTGGTTACTATCATTTGTTTTACTTTCATCATTCTCATAGAAATCAGTGAAATCTACACCCCCCCATGCTTTTGAGCTGTCACCAACAACCCCCCCTGTCGTAGACCAGTAGTATCTGCCTCCTACGTAGTTAAAAACACTCTCTATAGACCGAGGGTTAGAGCTGTAGTCTAACAGCATCGTAAGCTCCTGCTGAGTAGGAACACGCCAGTCACTAAACCCGCCATGATTGTTAAAAGAGCAGTAAGATACCGCTTCAGACCAGTTTTTTTCATATGATCTTGCAGAGTTAGGGGGGGTGGTATCCTGCCATATCAGCCCTGTTGAGTTATCTGTAACCACGTGCTGAACATTATCCCGAACAAAATCTCTCTCAAGCCCAACCTGATAGTCTCCGTCATCACCAGGAAAAAAAAGCTTGTTGTCTGCCCTGTTTTCAAAATGAGGAAGTTCTGAGCGATTGGTACGGCTGTAACATTTATGCTGAACGCTGGCAGATCTGCACTGTCTGCACCGTCACTAGCAGTGATAATTATATTTTGGAAGTAGCCTACGCTTGTTGCCGAAGTATTACCTGTGAGAGCACCTGTCGATTCATTGAAACTAGCCCACGCAGGCTTACCGCTTATACTCCATGTGAGGCTGTCACCGTCTATATCATTCCCTGTCGGTACGAAACTGTAGGCAGCCCCCCCAGCCTGTAATTCAGCAGTTGCCGTACCTGTTACCGTAGGAGCTGTGTTGATAACCTCTATAGCGAAATCATTGATAGCGGATATATATTCACCATCACTGACGACGATACTGATACCTGAGTAAACCCCCCCTTTATCGCCACTTGCAGGAGTACCTGTTATCGCTCCTGTCGTACTATCAAAGCTCATCCAGTCAGGCATACCATTTATAAACCACATCAATGCATCACCATCAGCATCGTAAGCCGTAGGGGGGGTAAAGCTGTACGCAACTCCGACAGCTACATCAGCGGAAGGTGTTCCGCTTGTAGTAGGGGGGGCTGAGTTATGAGCACTAACTATTATATTGAAAGCATCCAGAGAAGATGTCTCACTTCCGTCTGTCACTGAGATTACGATATTACTGTATGTTCCAGAGTCGCTACTTGCAGGCGATCCGCTGAGTACACCTGTTGCTGTATTAAAGCTTGCCCATGAAGGCTTATTTTCTATGCTCCATGTTATACTGTCACCGTCCACATCGTATGCGACAGGTTTAAAGCTGTAAGAGCCACCGGATGTCGCAGTCGAATGAGGTGTTCCGAGTATTACAGGAGGAGAGTTGTACGATGACACAGTTACGCTGAAAGCTGCCAGCGAGCTTGTCGATTCTCCATCAGTTACGGAGATAACAACTCCTCCGTACACCCCCCCTGCGTCTGCCTCAGACGGAGTACCTGTTAGTGATCCTGTTGCAGTATCAAAAGATGCCCAGCCGTTTATTCTCTATACTGAAAGTCATGTCATCGCCATCAACATCGTATGCAGCAGGTCTGAACCGGTACGCCTCGCCCGCAGTAACTGCAGCTATCGGATATCCGCCAATGAAAGGTGCTGTGTCAGGTTTTGAACTATCTTCAACAGCATTACAGATATCGCTCTTTGCCACCTCGCATATAGTGTCAAAGCCGTAAACACTATCAGGATAGTAACAGCTCATCAAAAACTCATAGCTATCCAGTCCGCCCTGCTCAGAAGCGTAAAGATATTTTAGTCTTGTTTTAAATGAGGCGTACATCTCGTAACCTTCATTTTTCTGAAGCGTGCTTAGATATAATAACGAAGAAGCGGTATCATCAGTCACATCACCTACAAAACTCAGAATAGAATTACTTTCATATGTAGTAAGATATTTACTTTGGAAAAAGCCAACCATCTCGTCTGCGTTATAACACCCTTCCAGCTTCTCCATTCCGTTTTTTGCTGAATCTGATATATAGAAATAACCTAAGTTCTCTGCATCCTTAGCAAAACCTATAGGTTCTTTATTTATAGGAGAGAGGGATATATTAAATTTATGAGCTTTACGACCTGAACTGCCCAGCTCTTCCGGGGGGGCACCGATCATAACCACTGTTCCGTAGTTGTTGTTAGGGTCTTTGACGATAAGTACACCCTGACCGTTGGTTTCACTATACTCTACGTCCATATCTGACATAGAGTTTCCCGATTCGTCTGTAAGGACTACGTCGAGTTCTGTGTCGCCCTCCTGAATAGTATACGTTCCTTCACTCACATCATTGCTAGCGTTCTGACTGCCTCCGCCAAAAGAACCGCAGGATAAAACAGTAGTAAAGACTATCGTTAAAAGGATGAATCTCAAATAAATCATACGTCACCTCTTACAGATTAAAATTAATCTAACACCTGTAAAAGATTATTGTAACTAGCCGAAAGTCTAGGTCTGACGTGCAAAATACTATTCAGAAAGCTAAATGATAAAGTCATGATGTCTAAAAAACTCGACAGAGCTCACTATTTGCATATGCAACAAAAAGTACAATAAATAACTCAATCTTTAATCTGTGCCGTGTAGCTTGTCATTGCCTGAATAACCTGAAAATGTTAATATATTTCAAAATTCTTGCTTTTATTCCGGGAACAAACGGAGGAACTTTATGGAGATTCTCAAGTTTTTCTACATTATAGCCGTAATGGCATTTGTCATATATGGAATAGTTACCAGATACTACCCTCAGGGTGTACTCCTTTTCGGCGGAGCTGCACTCCTCATTGGTGTACTCATTTTTGCCGAATCACCTGCGGATGTTATGGCCTCTCTGCTCAATGGCAAAGATTCCACAGGTTCTTATGCTGTCGATATGTATTACCATTTGGAAAAACTTTTCAGCTATAGGCTTAGCAATCTCGGTCTGAGCATCATGGCAATAGGCGGTTTTTCATACTTTCTTTCTTATTCAGGTGCATCAAATGAACTGATTTTTTACTCAACCAGACCGGTTTCCAAGATAAAGAACCCCCCCTACATTCTGCTGGGTCTATTTTATATAATCGGAGCTATTCTTTCGCTCTTCATAACTTCCGCCGCAAGCCTTGGGCTATTTTGCATGTTTACTTTCTACCCTATCCTGATATCTGCAGGAGTGAGTCCTCTCGCGGCTGTAGGGATGATAATTACCACAGAGTGCATGGATGTCGGTATGCTATCCGCCAATACTCTGAGAGCTTCCGAGGCATCACTTATGGACGCCTCAACATATTTCACCGAGCATCAGCTCCCTGTTTTTATACCTACGGTTCTGCTCGTTTCACTGACTCACATGATATGGCAAAAGATCATGGATCAGAAAATGGGATACGATTATAAAAAGTATAGGGTCAGTGCTGACAAAATACCCAGAAAAGCACCCGGGATATATGCTCTGCTGCCGATTATCCCTTTTATATTAATACTCATGTTCGGACGGAACAGTTCTGTCATAAAAATTGACATAACGACAGCGATGTTTATAAGCCTATCAATAGGACTTATTTTCGAGCTGGTCAGATACAGATCACTTTCCAAGATAATGCAGGGGGGGCTTGAAGTATACTTCAAAGGTATGGTGAAAGTATTTTCGGTTGTTACCCTGATAATATGTGCCGGATTTTTTGCAGACGGGCTTATGGCTATAGGAGCTGTCGACATGCTCATCGACATAGCCGGAAGCATGGGTGCCGGAGCAATTTCGGTAACTATCATAACATCTGTTTTCATAGCATCCATGGCAGTTCTTATAGGTTCGGGAAATGCTGCTTTCTTCCCAATGGCCAAAATAGCTCCTATCATCGCTGCAAAACTTGGCATACCTGCCGTAAATCTGATTCTTCCTCTCAATCTTGTAGTCGGTATCGGAAGATCTGTATCCCCCCCTATTTCGGCAGTTGTAATCGCATGTTCGGATATTGCACAGGTGAGTCCGACAGAAGCAATAAAAAGGTCTGCTGCACCTATGGCAGTAGCTTTCGTATCTGTGGTAACTTTGAGTCTTTTGTTTGCATAGTTGTTGTATAATGAGAATATAAATATTAATGAGTTAAAATATGGAAGTAATTAATAATATAAAAACAAAACTAAACGAGATGACCCCCCCGTTACAGAAAAAAACTGGGGGGGCATTTTATAGTTGATCATATAGACAATGTAGCCTTTATGTCTATAAGTGAACTGGCACAGCTTAACGGCGTTTCAGACGCCACTGTTTTCAAGTTCACAAAACTCATAGGCTATGAGGGGGGGTATATGGACTTCACAAAAGATGTCCAAAAAAAGCCTCCACAACAAACTCCTAACATCTCCAGAAATCAAACTCACCGACAAGATGTCCTTCCACGAAAAGATAATGGCAAAAGAGATCAAAAAAAACTGGAATCTTTCTCAGCAAGCCTTTCAGAAGAGGATATCGACAAATGCGTGGATAAATTGGTAAAGGCCGACTATATCAGTGTTGTGGGGGGGCTCATGACGGCAAGCCCTATAGGACAGGTCTATTCGCATGTACTCATGCAGCTTTTTCCTGATGTCACCAATATATCTAACTTGGACGTTTACGCATATTCCGCTCTGAACAGACTGACAGATAAATCTGTCGCAATCATCATCTCTTTCCCACGTTTTTCTATGGTGCTTGATGACCTGGCAAAATCAATGAAGAAAAAGAAAGTCTTTCAACTGGGAATAACGAATTCCGGAGACTCCCCCCTGTTGCGAAATACGCGGATATACTCGTAAAAACGCCCATTGAGCTTTCTGCTGTGCAGATGTCTATGACCACTCCTTTGTCGTTTCTGAACATACTTATTGCCAGACTGCTTGATAAATACCCTGACAAATTCGCCGACAAACTCCAGAACTACGATAAGTATTTCACAGAATTCTATAATCTCATGCACAAATTCTGATCACTGCATAACCGGAACTGCGACCCAGCCACCAACTATAAAAAAACACAAATATTATCGAATGAGCATATATAACTTGATAATCCATTAAATAGAAAATCCCCCCCGACCCTATAAATAAGACCGGGGGGGATTTGTTGTTTCAAGAAGATATTTTATCGTCATCCTGAGCCTTTGCGAAGGAGCTGAACCCTTTGGTTCTCTGATATCATCAGATTCTTCACTCACTTAGTCCACTCTGAATGACTCGTCGTGTTGTTATTCAGCAACACATTTTTTTCTTTCTCGGGCTTAGTTCACCCTTTTTTTATGTCATATTGCATAAGTGTTTTTATCACAAATAACTCATTAAAGCAGAATGAAACTTGTAACAAGTATTGTGATAAAACCTGCAATCATAGGAACTACTGAGCGTTTAATAGCATCAAAAGGGCTCACTCCTGCAATATCACTACACGCAATAACTACCGCAGCAATAGGAGACATGGATCGTCCGATACCTGCAACAAGGTTAAGCGGCACTATCATTTTACTCATAGTTGTTATACCGAATTTGGCACCGATATCAGGAACAAGCTTTATTATTGAAAGGAATGCAGCGTTTCCTGAACCGAGTAAAACTGCAAGGAACGCTATGACAAAAGCCATAAGAATTGTAATAGCCACTCCTCCGAAGCCCATCATAGTGGAAGCTTTTACAAGCATTTCTACTGCACCTATGGCTATAAGGCCGTCTGCAAAAAAAGCCGGCACAAACAATCAGTGATACGGCAGGGAACACTTTGACCATTCCGTTGAAATAATTTTCCATAACTTTGACAACGGCTTCAAATTTTTTCTTTACCACCATTTCAAAAAAGATCACTACAAATGTACTAACGAACATAGCTGTTGGAACACCGATTCTAAGAGCAGAGTCTTTTCTACCGAAAATCAGGATAAGAATGAACGGAACAAGTGGGAGTAAAGCATATATCCCCCCCGGAGCTTTACGTTCGAGAGTGGTATTCGCCACACTGTGCTCAGCAGGGTTATAGTTCATCTTTTTATCTTTATATTTCTGCCAGATAACGTGTGTAATGGCGATAACTATAACGGTAGGGATAAATACCTTAAGCTGATGTGACGTGAAATATGTTGCAATATCCATTCCGGCCGCTTCAGAGGCTCGTAATGTATTGGTAGATAACACACCTATATCCATACACTCAGTGGTTATGATCATTCCTACGGCAGCGAGCGGACTCACTCCGAGCCCTACGAGTATAGGATATATCGTCACCATACAGAGAAGGCCAAGACCCACGGCTGAAGTTATGAAAAGTGAAAGGAAAGCACCGACTATGTAGAAAAGTCCTACAAGCAGATATGGGTTATTGATTTTCGATACAGGCTTGATGGTATAATATACCAGCTCATTTGACGCTCCTGTCTCAGACAGAATGTGTGCAAAGCCCCCCCCTATCGCCATAATGGTAAGACCAAGTCCTCCCATTCGATAACTGAAAAGCTCTTCCAGATGGTAGAAAATATCAAAAAACGAACTTCCGGTGGATTTTCCTTTTTTTCATAAAATCCAGAGCTACAAGTGATGTTTCAGAGTTGAAAAGCATGGCACCAAGTATCATAGCGATACCGCCGAAAAGCAAAACACTCTGAGCGTTTAGCTTTTTTAAAAGACTGTAAACAATTGCTACTATTATAGCAATAATGAACACTACCTTTAAGAATATCATTGTATTCCTCCTCTATATTTACTGCTCAAAAAAATCCTTTCATAACTGCTTCACCGTCTCTGACAGCAACTCTGCCCTTGGCGATCACAGTTTTAATATTTAAGTCTTTATCCAGTACAAGGAGGTCGGCATCTGCCTGCTCAGCTATTATGCCTTTGGTTTCCAGATTCAGTGCTTTTGCAACATTGGTGCTGAAAAACCTCACTGCATCCGATATTTCAAAACTCTCCTCTTTAACAAGGTCTGTAAACTCGATATGGTTACAGTTGATTTCGCCGATCCCAACTCCCGTAACATTTCCAAACTCATCATAAGTGGGAGCACTCCCCCCCTGACCGTCAGAACTTACAGTGATTTTTTTCGGGTGCGATGCCTCTTTCAAGACACTCAACTATCCCCCCCTTACTGACTTTGATCCTGCCGTTGGTCTCAGTGGCTCTGACTCCACTGGAAAAATCTATATAACCGCCCATCAGGGCAAATTTTACTGCATCTTCAAACAAAGGTCTGTTTCTCGTAAGGTGTGTTGGTCTGAAGTGCTTTATTGGCACGTCCAGATTTTGAACTATATCCAGAAAAAGCCCCCCCAGATTATCTTTCCCGTCACCCATATGAATGGTAACTATTCCTGCTTTGCCTGCAATCATACTGCCGACTCTTACGTCCTGAGCCAGTCTGGTCATCTCCTCTTTTGTAAGATGCGACGACCTGTGGTCGGAATGTGCAACTTTGACACCTATAACTCTGTCGATTAACACCACATCTCTTTTTACAGAGCCTGTGAGAGTTACTGACGGATACTCATATGACCCGCTCAGCATATATGCTGTAATACCTTCGGTATTTAACGCACATGTTTTTGCATAGAGAGCTTCGAGATTTCTCGCAGTGCCGTCAGTTCCTAAAAGACCGACAACAGTGGTTACACCAGCCTTAGTTATCCTAGAAAGCTGAGCTTCCGGAGTTCTGGTATGAAAACCGCCTTCACCGCCGCCGCCTATAAGATGTACATGTTGATCAATAAGACCCGGAATCACGATATTATTATCTATATCAATAACTTCTGTTTCAAAGGGCAATATAGAGGAGTTTATTGAATCCTCCATCGATACAATTTTGCCGCCTATAGTAAGTATGTCTTTTTTTTCCAAGATTTTCAGGAGCGTATACCTGAGCATTTTTGAAAAGTAAGTTCATAGAACCCCCCCTCCATTTAACAGTTTCTAATATAAAAGCTAACTCCTATACACAGGCTTGTCAATAAAATTTTATTTTTTTTATATAAAAAATAAAAATTTTTTTTACAGCCCTTTCGTTCCAACGCCAATCAATAATAATGATAAGTAGTTACGACATTTTTATGACATAAACATATTGTTTAGAGCAATTAATTGATCCTTTGTTTTACAATTGAGACAATCGTATTCATGAAAAATATCTTTTATACATCTAAAGAGGATTACGTGGTGAACTTCAATAAACCAACAAGTGCTATCAAAGCTTAATTAAACGAGTTCTACGTTTCAGCAAATAAATTACATTAATAGACCTGTTTATGTGGACAAATCTGACTTATATATCTTATTGTAAGTCAATAAACGGATGGCAGGTTATGGCACTCTTAATATTTTATGTTCTTCTTGCACTTGTACTCTCCTTCCTATGCTCCGTAATGGAAGCCGTACTTCTGAGTATAACTCCGGCATATATTGCCCAGCAGGAACAGGAAAACCCAAAACAAGGAAAACAGCTAAATAAGCTGAAGCAGGACATTGAAAGTCCTCTGGCATCTATATTGAGCTTGAATACTATAGCCCATACTGTAGGAGCGGCAGGTGCCGGTGCACAGGCGGCACATGTCTTCGGTGATCAGTATGTGGGAATCATCTCTGCAGTTTTGACTCTGCTGATTCTTATCTTTTCGGAAATTATACCTAAAACACTCGGTGCGGTATACTGGAAGCAGTTAACAGAGTTTGTCGTTATCTCCTTAAAGATTACCAACATAGCTATGATCCCGTTTGTAAAATTGTCAAATGTTATTACAAATGTCATAACATCAAATAAAATAGAGGAAAAGATAGATAAGGATGAGTTCAGAGCTCTGATGGAAAAGGCAGTAAATGAAGGTATGTTCAACTTACACGAGTCAAATATTCTGCTTAACCTTTTCCTATTTAGAAAGCTCCCCCCCGTAAGCAATATAATGACCCCCCCCAGAACAGTTCTTTTTGCTCTGGATGAAGAGACCAATGTTAAGGCTATCATCAATGAGAACCCCCCCGATATTTCATTCTCACGTATCCCAGTATATAAAGACAATACAGACAATATCACCGGTTTTGTGCTTAAGAGTGACATCCTTCTGGCGGCTGTCTCAGAAAAGTATGACAGTCCATTAAAAGAATTCAAAAGAGAGATTAAGGCTGTACCGGAATCTTTATCAGTATTCAGTTTCTTCGACGATATGGTGAAAACAGGTGAACATATCGCTGTCATCATTGATGAATACGGGGGGGGTACGGCAGGTATAGCCACGCTTGAAGACATAATCGAAACACTGATAGGTTTTGAGATTATGGACGAGAAGGACATAGTTCAGGATATGCAGAAACTCGCAAAATCAAGATGGAAAAAACGGGCTGAACAGCTTGGTATCGATTTTGAAGATGTACAGACCCCCCCTCTATAGTCCACGAGAAACATAAGACCGAATCCTATTCGTAACAACTGCTAGGTTATATCGTGGTTAGTACAAATTTCACTATTCAAAAATTCTGATAAAATCATTTTCGAGCCGGCTCTCTATTTGTCACGGCAAATTTAATATTAATGCATCAGCATTATTAACTATCTCATGCGTATTGTTTGCATTATCTATTTGTGATAATATTTTACAGTTATGTGATTTTGGTAATTTTTATGGAGTCTGATATGGAACACCCTTATAGTATTAATATATATTTAGCAGATGGCAGACCTGACGGACTGAGACTCATAACAAAAACTGGCTGGTCGGGTTTAGGTGTAGTATTTTCCAGAAACAATTTCCCGTATATTAAAGAACGTGAAGAATTTCTGAGACCCGGAGTTTATGTATTAGTAGGAACTGATGATGAAGATAACCCTATGATATATATAGGAGAAGGGGGGGATTCTGTCAAACCTCGCCTGGAAGACCATTACAGATCCAGAGATTTTTGGACATGGTGCGTATTTTTCTGCTCGGCCAACAACGAGTTAAACAAGGCACATGTACAACACATTGAATCGGAACTCATCCGGAAAGCAAATGAAGTCAAAAGAGTTCAGCTTGCAAACACTCACTCACCTAACAAGCCGAATCTAAGCGAAATGGAAAAAGCTATAGGGGGGGAATCCTTCCTGAGAGAAATTGCAGATATATATCCTATTTTGGGTCTCACAGCTTTTGATAAGCCTGAAAAGAAAGAGAAAAATAAAGAATTATTTTATATTAAAGGACCATATGCAGAGGGTAAAGGGTATGAATCTTCCAAGGGCTTTGTTGTATTAAAGGGGGGGGCAAAGGCAAAAAAAAGAGATTGCACCTGCATCAGTCGGCATACTTCAAAAGAAATTTGACTATTTTATAAGTGAAGGTCTTTTTATAGAAGAGGGCTTTTCATATATTCTCACACAGGACTACGTCTTTTCTTCACCATCTTTGGCAGCAACACAGCTGCTTGCCCGCAACGCAAATGGACGCATAGAATGGAAAACAAAAGACGGAAAAACATTAAAAGATGTTCAGGAAGCAAACATACTAAATAATAAATAAGCTTGTTCGTTTATATAGTTAAAACACACTGTATTAAGCCATAAACGGCGGACTTTCACGCCCGCCCTCTCACGACACAGCGATAAGTTTCAAAATCTCACTGCGAAATCAGCATATGGAAAGATTGTCTCCATATGCTTTTCTTGCAAATATTCTTAGTTCCACAATACTAAAGCCACGCAGAACAGTTTGGACTTAATAACGTTCGTATCTGCCTATAGTTTCAAGTCGATACCGCTGGCTTTCTGCTGAAGCATTTTAACAGCAATGTCAGCAATTTGAGCACCTGCCTCAACAGCAGGAGTACCAAGATTATGGATGTTAGACACAACCGTCCTGCCTGATTCAGGCATGGATGTTGAACCTTTATAAGCCATATAGCAGCTAAGGCTTTCAGCCGTGGCCAGTCCCGGTCTCTCACCGACGAGAAGAATAGTAACTTCAGGTGTTAAAAGTTCAGATATGATATCCATTACCGGAACTCTTCCGTTATGAACGAAAAGAGTTGTCCCAATATCTATATTGTGCCCTTTTAAACCCTGAACAAGTGCCTCGTATACATCTCTAGCGTTTGCTTCAACGGCAGTTGAGCTCAATCCGTCGCTGACAACAATCTGCACCGTAGGGCTTGATTTACATTCGCTTTTGAGTATTGCAACACTCTCTTCCGTGAGCTGTCTGCCCAGATCAGGTCTGGTCAAATGCTGGTCTCTGTCGGTACAGCGGGAGTGAACCTGCAATATCCCCCCCCACTCTTCGAGGAAGCTGAGACAAATATTATTGAATACCGCATCCATAGCCGTTGCATGGTCGGCTCTGAATCTTAACTGCGGTTTGGTTTTATATCTTGGGCCGCACCTGCCTATGCCAAGACGTGCAGGAGTTGCCTTTTTCATTCTCATTAATGCATCGCGGTTTGCAGGGTCTTCAATAAACAACTCATCCCTGATGTCTCCGGCCGCGAAGTCGACTACTTCATTATCAGATATTACATCAGAACGGTTCTGAGAAGGATTAATTTCACTCCCCCCCAAAGAATCCATAACTGATTTTATTATACTTTTTAATTTATCTTCAGAAATCATCATTAGTTTCCTCCGTCATCTAATCTTATTTCATAAAAATCGAAGGATCGCCTGCAATCTTACTTAAGCGACCGTTTTCATATATGCCCATCTTCTCAAGCCAAATCTCAAACTCTTTAATCGGCTTAAGATTAAACACTTCTCTTAATGTGGGCACTTCATGATAACCGGTACACTGGTAGTTAAGCATAATGTCATCCCCCCCTTGAGGATAGACATAAAGTAGTTACAGCCTGCTGCCGTAAGCATAACAGAAAGGTTCTCTATATCATTTTGGTCAGCTTTCATATGGTTTGTGTAGCAAGCATCAACCCCCCCCATAGGTATACCTGTCAGTTTACCCATGAAGTGATCTTCCAGCCCTGCACGGCTGACCTGTTTGCTATCATAAAGGTATTCCGGTCCGATAAAACCGACAACCGTATTCACCAGAAACGGCTCATACTTCTTTGCGAAACCGTAACAGCGGGCTTCCATCGTGAGCTGGTCTATGCCGTGGTGTGACTCGGATGAAAGTTCAGACCCCCCCTGTCCTGTCTCGAAGTACATAACATTCGGTCCTACACAAGTCCCTTGAGTCAACATCAGATTTCTGGCTTCCTCAAGGTCGGCAGCGGTAACGCCAAAAGCTTCGTTGCCTTTCTGGCTTCCTGCAATACTCTGAAAGATCAGATCAGAAGGAGCTCCATTTTGGACAGCCTTCATTTGTGTACTCACGTGAGCCAGAACACAATGCTGGGTAGGAATCTCAAATTTTTCTTTTATCTCCTGAAAGACTTTCAGAACATTACTAACTGAAGCCTCGGCATCGTTAACCGGGTTGAGACCAATAACAGCATCCCCCCCCGCCCCCCCGTAGCTGAGACCTTCAAAAACAGAAAGACGTATACCGTCAAGATCGTCAGTTGTGTGGTTAGGCTGCAGACGGAATGCCAAAACGCCTTCACCGCCGATAGTAGTATTACATCTGGCAGTGACTCTGATCTTCCTCGCTGCATAAACGAGGTCAAGGTTTGACATCAGTTTCGTCACAGCAGAAACAATCTCTGACGTGATCCCTCTAGATGCTCTTGCGAGGTCAGCCCCCCTGTGGTTTCATGACTCAGTATCCACTCTCTGAATTCTGATACAGTCATATTGCTGAACTCTTTAAATATTCTCTCATTCACAGCATCCTGAATAATGCGTGTGACTTCGTCCTGCTCATATGGGACTGCCGGATTGTTGCGGATATCACCTAAAGTAATGTTACTCAGGACTTCCTTGGCAGCAATCATCTCTGTGACCGACTCTGCAGCTAAACCGGCAAGCTTGTCGCCGGACTTTTCTTCGTTAGCTTTAGCCATAACGTCGTAAAGGTCTTTAAACTCATAGAGGGTCCCAAACAATTTTGTTTTAAGCCTCATCATTATTACCTCGTCTATTATTATTTAATAAACAACTAGTAAGTAGTAGTTCATCTATACCAAGTCTTTTTAAGATAACACTGATTATATTGTTGTCTTAAGACTTGCCTCATAATTGCGTAAAATCAGCAGCAGGAGAAGTGATAAAAATCACTTCTCCGTGCATACTGACAAATATTATTAAACCTTAGTTAAGGTCATCTAGCGAAGGATCATAGTCCTTAAGGTTATGTCGGCCATATCCGAAGTACAGTAACAACATAAGTCCGAATATACCGGCAGCAATGAGTGTTACCTGAGCATTTGCAAGATAACATGCTATAAACGCTGCAACACCGAGAAGACAGCTGATACCTGATGTGAATTTACCGCCAGGAGTTTTGTATTTTCTAACAAGATCAGGCTCTTTGATTCTGAGAGCAAAGTGTGATGCTGTCATTGCGATATAAGATATACTTGCACCGAATACCGCGATTACAAGAAGGTTATCACCACTTACGAAAAGGGAAAGAATAAAGCCCACACTACCTATTGCAAGGAGTGCAACGTAAGGGGGGGTTTTTCTGTTTCCTGTGAGTGAAAGTGACGGAGGCAGCATTCCTAAACGTGACATAGCGAAAAGCTGTCTTGACGCACCATATATAAGTGAGAAAAAGCTTGCTACCAGACCTGCAAGACCAACGATGTTGATCATACGGGAAACGAATGTAGGTCCGCCGTGAGCATTTTCAGACTGAATAGCACCGATGAGAGGATCAGCAGCATCTCTAAGTAAATATGCAGAAGATCCACCAGGACCAAAAAAAAGAGAATAAGAGCAGCAAATAACAGAAGTATTGTCATAGAACCGATAATAGCTCTAGGCATATCTTTCGCAGGATCCTCACACTCTTCAGCTGCAAGAGGAACACCTTCGACACCGAGGAAGAACCACATACCGAATGGCAGAGCAGCCCATACCCCCCCAAGCCAGCCGTTAGGAAGGAACACAGTAGCTCCTACTACATCGGCAGCTGGTTTGATGTCAAAAAGATTTGCTGTATTATAATAAGGGATCATTGACACAACAAATGCAACCAGTGCAGCAATAGCAATAATTGTAATAACCATTATCAGCTTAAGTGCTTCACCAACGCCATACAAATGCACGCCCACGAAAATTAGATAGAAAAATAGCTTTGTAACCCATGTACCGCCGAAAAGAATCCCGACAATGGCATGCAAACTGGCAGGGATATACACTAGCAAAGAGCCACCCTCCGCAAAAAGTGAACCACAATAACCTGCTATAAAACAAACAATAGCAGCCGGTGCGATTGCATACTCAAAAAGAATAGCAGTACCTGTAATATAACCGCCCAAAGGTCCAAATGCTCTCTTTGCAAATTCAGAACCACCACCGGCTGACGGCATAATTGTCGCAAGCTCAGCCTGTGAAAGCACCATAGCTGTATACATCACAGCCATGAGAACTGTAGCGATAAGAAGTCCGCCCCCCCAGCCTGCTTTTTCGATTCCGAAGTTCCAACCGGCAAAGTCACCTGAAATTACGTATGCAACACCAAGAAAAGTAAGCAAAACCCACCCGGCTGCACCTTTTTTCAACTCACGTTGAGCATAAAAGTCGTCCTGTCCATTTTGATTTGACTTTTCACTGTTCATTTAGTACCTCCTAAATACTATATAAAAAAAATAAACACCTAAACCGATCTGTTCAGACATATACAGATTCGGGTAAAAGTATAAACTTATCTCCGTAGCTATGCGGTTATACAGACTCAATCAGCAAATCAGACGATCGGCACATATATGTCCTTGTTCTACCGACTTGCAGTCTTTCTGCACTTCATCTCTGTATAAAAACTCCCACAGGAGTTATCGCTATTAATCTAAAAAAAACACTCAACTACACGAAACGGTAATACTGCATCTATTCTCCATCCAAGAGTTAATCTCAGACGAAAATATTCCGGCATTAAAAAGCACCGGATGCTTTATTGAAAAAAAATATGTAACTGTTGAAATGATTAGTTTTATTAATGGAAGCAAAGTGGAGATCACTTATATATTTAATTATTTTATAGATAAGCTGCATCCCCCCCGGCACAGGAGAATGCGGCACAGAATTCTTGACGATAAGATTATTGATTACAAAATGAATTGCCATCTCACTTACGTTAACACCAAAACTTTTTGCCGTACCAGTCAAACCTTTGTACATTTTTAACCTGTTTCGAGTTAATTGTTATAGGTTTGTCCACTGCTAAGGGGGGGTATGTGAGAATTAATAGGTATTTGATAACAGCGTGATATCAATTGCAAACATACTTAAATAGCACAAACATACACTATAAAAGCATCTTTGCTTTACCACACGCCATTGTGTGACTTTTTCGCTTAAAATATAAATCTATTCTTTGCGATACTAAACATTAACATGGTATACAAATTTCCGCAACAAATATTAAACATTTTAAATTCCTACTTTAAACCGAACCGCAAAAAAACAAGGAACACACGTTGATTTTTACAGCCGGATACTGTAGATTAAATCAATATTCAAGTGTCGGTATTGAAGTTTATTATGTTACAAATGATAAAGCTACCCGACTTGATATCTTTACACTCTTATATCGGCAGGTCAGAAGGTCTTTAGCAAAGCGATCATGCAAATGTTATTGATCTTTGTAAACATGACAAACCTAACTTTGTTATTATTAATATATAGATACTTCAGCTGAATGTACTTAAAAAGTATCTCAGATGATGAAAAGCAGTATTGATCAGTCAACAGTATTCCATAAGATCGATACACGAGAATATATATCCTGCTCGCCAAATAAACGGCGTAGAAAATGTTTAAGGGTGCTTTATGTCAATTGAAACTACCGAGTCTCTCTGTAAAAAAATATACGATGCTCAACAGTGAAGAGATTGCAATCATCACTGAGGCCGCAAAAATCCTTCAGCCCATCTCTGCTCTTATGCAGGCAGATATTTTCATCGATTGTAAAACTAATGACCCGGATAAAGCTATCGTCATAGCCGAGTCCTTTACAAACTCGAAAGCATACTTATACAAAAATTCCGTCATGGGAGAATTTGCCGAACGCCAAAATGAACCTGCGGTGCTTAGAACACTCGATCTGGGTATCCCCCCCACTTCCGACATGTGGGCTGTGACTCAGGAGAACAAAACGGTCTCTCAGAAAGTATCCCCCCTATATTTAATAACGATGGAGATGTCATAGGGGGGGCTTTGATAGCGGAAAAAGACGTGACAGAAGACGAACGTAAAAAGAGCAATTTTTCTGATCTGGCGAAGACGACCGAGACCATTCTTGACGAACTGCTGTTGAAAAACGGCAGCCAGAGCATCCACTGTCACCTCCAGGAGGGGGGGATAGTTTTATTTGATATGAACGGCGTATGTAAATACGCTAACCCTTCGGCACAAGACCTGTATGCAAAACTCGGTTTTCTCGACAAACTGAAAGATGCAACTTTTTTTTCAGCCTTGCACTGGATAACACGACACTGTCCAAACTCTTAGAAGAAAAATACATCAGCACCACTAATATAACCGTGAGCAGCTTTATCCTTGAGATCAGATATGCAGTTGTAGAAAACATGTTTCAGGGCTCAAACCATATTGTAATGCTTATCAATAACCTTACAGACCATAAAAATAAAGAGAGGGAGCTTGTACTGAAATCAGTCGCTATTAGTGAAATACATCATAGAATCAAGAATAATCTCCAGACTATTGCCAGCCTTCTCAAGCTTCAATCAAGACGAATCGACGATCAGGAGGCAAAGGAAGCATTCAATGAAAGCATCAGCAGAGTACTGAGCATTGCTACCACTCATAATGTTTTGGCTGAAAACGGTGTGGACAGCATAGACATCATATCAATGCTTAATCGTCTGAAGGATTGTTTTATGGATAACAATCCACTCACATGCGGTAATGTCAAATTTTATCTGGAGGGGGGGGACTCCTTCCCTATCGATTCGGATAAGGCAACCTCTGTGGCTATAGTCGTAAATGAGGTTGTTCAAAATACATTAAAACATGCATTTCACGGCATGGATAACGGCGAAATAAGTATAAAAATACACCGAGGTTCATCATACTCCAACATAACAATCAGCGACAACGGCAACGGCTATGATGTACATACGGAGAAGCCTAGCAGTCTCGGCTATAAAATTATTCAGCGTATAATAGAAGATAAAATGAAAGGCAGGCTCACAGTCAAATCCAGCAAGAAAGGGACGCTTGTATCATTCGACTTCCCATACGGAAACGGAGAGATAGCAGCCAAAAACGTATAAGCAGATTTGTTGATACTTGAGAAGATTGAAAAGGCTATTGAACTAAAAGAATTTAAAAAGCATTCTTGGCAAGATTGGCGTTGTCTTTATTCCTGCGTATACTTGCATCAGATTTTGCATCATTTGACTCTGCACCGTGAGGAAAATCAAACAGAACTATAGTCCCGTTTTCACTGGATTGAATGGTAAGCTTCCCTTTGAGCTTATCCTCCACTATCCTCTGAATAATTTTACTTCCGAGACTGATCGTCGCAACATTATCGACATTATACCCCCCCACACCGTCGTCACGTATCGAGATATTGGAATATGTCGCCCCCCCTTTGCATATTTCTACAATGATACTCCCTCTACCCCCCCTTCCTACGAATGCGTACTTCAGGCAGTTCTGAATAACTTCGTTGACCACAAGAGCAATAGACGTTGCTTTGTCAGAATCTATCAAAAATGTGTCACCCACAATGGAAAACTTAACAACACCGTTTGCAAACAGCATATGATCACTGAAACAACCCTTTATGCGGGTCAGCATAGTCATGATATCGACGTTATCAACCCCCCCTTCTTCGGCAAGGATATCGTGGGTAGTAGCTATACTGAGAACTCTGCTGATGCTTTCATAAAACGATGCTTTCGCCCCCCCTTCGTCATTTATCCTTCTGGAGTGGAGTCTCAATAGGCTTGCAATCGTCTGCAGGTTATTCTTAATCCTATGGTGAATCTCACTTATCGCAACCGATTTCAGAATAAGTTCTTTCTCCTTCTCTTTAAAATCAGTCAGGTCGTTTATCAGCATCACCACACACGCCATATTTTCATCGCTGCAATCCATAACTGCATACTTGATATCCAGTATAAAATGCCTGACCTTGACATCTTTATTCCGAATATTTTTACGCTCCATCAAGGTGGAAAATTTTGTATTGTCGAGGACGAGATTTGAAAAATTAACGTCTTTGAGCTTATCAAGATATCCAAGCTTCTGATAGATATTCTGTGCCACAGGGTTGGCATATGTACACATACCATTCTCATCGAACATAACAATCCCTTCGTTCAAATGGTGCTGGATACTCTGCTCTCCCGACCCTGAAGACATGAGCTCATCCATGAGTGTCCCTGCGGTTTTGGCAAGATCAGAGAAGTTTTTCTTCTCACGGACATCCTTTGTTACATCTTTTTCTGCAATTAATGCCGCTATGACCTCCCCCCCATTTTTATTCAGGATGGGGGGGGCAACATTTTGCGAAACTGTTTTATACTCCTGAGTTATCGCCCACATATCTGTAGTAGGCATCCCTATCTCAAGAGTGCGAAGCACGGCAGGCTCATTCTTTCTATAAGCAAACTCTCCAACGACAGAGCCTTCATAAAGTGTAGGGGGGGTATTAGTGGGGGGGTTTGACTCGGCGACAACAATAGCAATATCGGGGGGGTCCATAGTGATACACTCGATGAAGACATCCGCCCCCCCCATCAGTGCCGAAACAGAATCGAGTGACTGGGAAACATCAATTACCTTATCAATATCTTCATCACTAAGACAGGTATGCATTTTGCATAATTCTCTCAGCTTGTCGTTCTTAGTCATTTAGGATAATCACCTTGGCTATTTCAGTTAATGAGCATCTCTTGTCCATGCTGAGTTTCCTTAGCTTTGCGAATGCTTCATTCTCTTCCAGATCAAGCTCTCTCATCAGGATACCTTTGGCTTTTTCAAGGACTTTCCTGTCCTCCAGCTGACCTTTTATTTTATTCAGATCCTCTTTGGCATCTTCTAGTTCTATACATTTTCTCATGCCCACTTCTATCATGGGGGGAGCAGTAAATCCTCTTTAACAGGCTTCACAAGATAGCCTACGACACCGACTTCGGTGGCCTGCTGTACAAATCCCTTGCTACTGTATGCCGTAAGCAGGATAACGCTCTCGCCAACTGCTCATTTATTATTATCTGAGAAGCCTTCAGACCATCAAGAAGAGGCATCTTTATATCCATAAGGACAACATCAGGCTTGTGTTTTTTACATAACTCAATAGCATCGAAACCGTCGTTTGCCTCACCCACAACAGAGTGCCCTGCATACTCCAGTATCTCTCTGATATCCATTATCGTTATAGGTTCATCATCGGCAATAACAAACTTGTATGCCATACTCTCTCCTTTATATATTCTACCTTTACGGTAGACAGTTTTCAACAGAACATGTAATTATTATAGTCATCTCGCAATAAACTTGTAAGTATACAAATACTTGTAGTATCTAACAAAATACATCTCATTCATCCCAATAAAATACGATCAGCCGATTTCATATTTATGCTCTTTCCACCTGTTGAGCTGAATCAGCTCCGGCTCTGTAAAATACAGAAAAAGAGCATTCACAGGGCACACTTTGATACATTTTACACAGCCGATACACTTCAAATCATTAATGATCGGTGTTCCTTTTTTTGACATTTGTATCGCATCCACAGGGCAGATATTTTTACATAATTCACCGCAAGCGACACATCCGCCATCTATAAGCTTAGCTCTCCCCCCCAAAGGCTTCTTAATCTTTCTCATCTCTGCCCTTCTTTCAGTTAAAATAAGATAAATAGGATTTGCTATATATCGCCGTGATAAGCGTCTACCAGAATCTGTCGAAGTTCGACCTCTGACGGTATACGTGGATTCCCCCCCGATGTGCATATATCTTCCATAGCATTTTGCGCCATATAATATACCTGCCCCCCATATACTCACTCTCTTCTATGCCGGCATTCTTGATGGATGTAGGAATCCCAAGCTCCATGTTCAACAGCCTGATAGATTTTGTAAGCATAACCACCCCCCCTTCTTTGATATCCGAGGCGGGCAATCCGAGCAGTTTTGATATCTTCTGATATTTCAATGCAGCATCAAAACCGACACTCGTATTCTGGTCGAACAGACCTGAATTGTACTTGATCACATAGGGAAGGAATATGGCGTTTACTCTGCCGTGGGGGGGTAGATGAAATTTCGCCCCCCCGACAGCATGTGCCAGACTGTGATTGAGACCTAGTGATGAATTCTCAAAAGCCATACCTGCCATACATGAGGCATTGTGTATCCTCTCTTTGGAAAAGCTGTCCAGACCGTTTCTGTAGCAGTTGCTTAAATATTTGAAAACATACTCTATGGCAACCTGCGAAAACGCAGTGGTACAATCCGATGCATGGACAGATACATAAGACTCAAGTGCGTGGGTCAATACATCCATACCTGTTTCTGCAGTGACCTGCGGAGGCACGGTCTTGGTGAAATTACAGTCAAGGATAGCGACATCAGGAAACATGTCGTCATCTTTAATAGGTATCTTCATATTTGTGTCTGTATCCGTTAACACTGTATATGAAGTAACCTCAGACCCTGTACCGCTAGTGGTCGGAATAGCCACAAAGAAAGGTCTCCCCCCCTTTTCACTATATCCGCCGGCACCGGCCTCTTTTGAAAAATATACCACAGCCTTCGCCGCATCTATAACCGAACCGCCGCCCACAGCAATCAGTACATCGGCTTCGGATCTCAAGAACCCTTCAAAAGCCTTATGGACAGTATTAATGGAAGGATCAGGCTCTACATCGGCAAAGCACTCGTAAACTATCTCTTTTTCGTCTAGGATATCCGTGACCTGTTTCGCCAGACCTATCTTTATCATAGTCTGGTCGGTGATTATAAAAGCTCTTTTATATTCTAAGCCGTACAGATATTTAACAGCCCCCCCTTCTTCGTAATAAATATCAGGAGCCATCTTAAATCTCTTCATGTTTCGCTCCTTGAACAGGCATATTTCAGCCGGATAAGTAATCTATTAATTCTTCTATACCGTGATCATTAAATACACTTACAACAAAAACTTTCGAAGCTCCTGCGAGAACAAGAGACTTGGCTGCCTCGGAGCAGTAATTATTGTCACAATCTACTTTAGTCACTATGCCGATGACAGGCTTGGTGAAAATCGAATTAAACCCAGGCGGATAGATTGTTTTATTTATGGAACAGTCCTGCACAAAACCCACTACATCACAATCCGCCGATGCCGTGATGAGTGCTCCGTAGTAATTTCTATTCTCAAGATACTCTCCCGGAGTATCTACTGCTTCGGGGGGGTAGAAATTAAGTGTCTGAGTCTTTAGCACCTTCTCTTTGGTGTATCCCCCCCGAAGTCTTTCTATCAATGTAGTTTTTCCGGCACGTGACTGCCCTATCAGTAAAATCTTTTTCATTTATGACTTTGTGATACTCGTTGTGCTGAAATGCAGTGTATTGGCAAACATATCCAGAACCTCTTCTATGGAGGCCTGCACACTTGCTACCGTCCCCCCCATGATTATAAGTGTTCCGTTAAATCTGTCTATGAAGCCTATCTCCACCTCAGCAGCTTTCGTAGCAACATCTGCCGCTATAATCGTCCCTTCCGACGGTGTTATAGTGAGTATACCTATTGCGGACTTATACTCGTCAGACAACCCCCCCATCTTCTCGTAAACTTCCTGCTTAGGTCTTGCTATAATATGCGCCAGAGTAATCTGTTTCCCCCCCGGTACATATTCCTGTATAATCCGTTGTGTTTCTTCCATAGATATACCTTTTTATCCTTAATTAAGTCTGTTCATACCAGTTTGCAGGGTATGTCACATACATAAATCTCGTGAATTTCGGTGCATTGAACTTTATGGTGGAATCTTTAGGAATGAAGATCACATCACCTTTATTCCCTATAATCTTTCTGTCGCCAATGATAATCTCCAGTGTCCCTTCAATGACATAGTCGATTTCGTCATACTTAAGAGTCCAGTCAAAACAGGACTCCTCCATCTCCATAACACCTGTACCGACCTTGGGCTCTCTTCCAAAGTGAGGGTATCAAGGAGATAAACTTTGTCTCCGTCTTTACCTGTATCAAATTTCTCCGGCTTCACTGTCGCAGTCTTGATCACTGCAACGCCGCTTGCTCTATCAATCGTTTTAGCGAATTTTTCATTCTGGCTCTGCCCGAGCTGTTCAGCGACAACCCTTCTGACTATATCCGCCACTATTGTTTCATTAATTTCCATCATCAGCCTCTCTGTAAAGATGTTACTAAATCCTCTCTTTCACCTGTTTAACCAGAGCGTCCAGTTCTTTTTCATCAGTAATGTTAAAATCCTTTCTAATGATTGCTCTTATCTCAGAATCCAGGTCCGCAGGGCTTTCCTGCTCTTTCTTGACGATGAGCGGACACTCTTCGGCCTTGCCATAGATAATTTTCATCTGTTTGCTCGCAGCAAAATCTTTCGCAAGAGGAGCAATAAGCTCATTAGGTCCTACAAAAATCTCTTTTTTTTACCTTCCTGAAACTGCTGAGATACATATCTTTCTGTGATTAATTTTTTTACCCATTACTGCCTCCTTAAATCAGTTTTTCAAAAATAACTGCGGCAGGCGAAGGGATTACAACCTTACTAACCAGCATACCGCTCTCTATAGCTTCCCGACATCCTGCATCTATAGCCGCCTTAACAGAGGACACGTCTCCGGTGAGAGTCACCACAGACTTACCTCCGATGGCAAAAGCCAGCCTGATCTCGATAAGCTCTACTAAACCGCTCTTTGCAGCTATATCACCTGCAACGATCCCTGCTGCGACACTAAAGAATTCCATTATGCCGACAGCGTTCTCTTTTGTTACCGGAGTTGCTGAATCTACTGCCGTAATGACATCAGGGTGAACATTCGGAATGATCAGATGATCGACCATATTCTCTTCCGCATGCTCCACGCCGACATGAACAGAATTATTAACAGCACCGGTATCCCCCCCAGCAATCATGACTATATATTTACCCGGGCATATTGAATTGGCTTTCACAAGCTCAACCTCTGAGGCTTTCACCATCAGATCCGCTGTTTCAATCCCTTTTGCAATACTATTAAACTCCAGTAAGCCTATAGCTCTGAACATACCAATACTCCTATTTTTGCTCTATGATTATGAATTTATCGTTAACGCTCACAATACCGTCTATGGATGCGTGTACGTTTGCCCCCCCCATGTCTTCCGTCCCGACACTTGCTATTAACTGCCCGGTTTTCACCGTCTCGCCTGTTTTAACAACGGCGGAGGCAGGTTTGCCTATGTGCTGATTCAAAGCAATAGTGACCTTTTTCGTACTTATATCTTCGCAATCATTTATTTTAGTATTCTTATATCTGGACAGCCCTATCCTTGCGAGGAGTCTGTCGGCAGGTATTTTGCGATAATCTCTTTCTATATAACTGGTTACAGGCTCGCCTGCACCTTTGAATTTTATACCTCGCTCCAGCCTCTCTTTTTTGAGGAATGCATTCACCTCACGTGGTGAAAGCCCCCCCATAGGACAGGCATAAAGCTCACATACGCCGCACTCGCAGCAGATATGAGCATCGTTGAATATGTCGTCGGAGGCATCCAGCTTCCCTACATTCCGCATCACCTTGTGCGGCTCTAAAGGGTGACCAAGCAGATACCTAGGCACATTATCGTACAGAATTTACACTGTATACATACGGATATAGCTCTGTTAGTCATGTGCTTAACAGACAGCTGCTTCATATTATTCAGATAATGATCCTTAGGGATTACAAGCAGAGAGCCGTCCTTCTTGGTAATATACTCACCATCCAGCTCGTCCTCCGTTAAAAATTCCCCCCCCATCATAGGACCGCCTTTGATCACAACGAAATCACTTATAGTCGTTCCGCCTGCACGCTCTATGCACTCTCTGGCTGATATCCCCCCCACAGGCACATTAAAAAAAATGCCTGATTCCTGACATCGCCTAATACGGTTATCAGTTTATGTGTCACAGGCTTATCCGATAATGCATCGTATATATTGCAAATCGTATTTACGTTTACAACCACGGCATTTACCGCAGAAGGTATCCCCCCCGCAGGAGGGATGGAATCCCCCCCTGTAATTTCCTTAACCGTAACCATCTCGTCGCCTGCAGGATAGAAGTTATTCATCTCAAAAAGTCTTACGGGTGATTTCGTGTCGGCGATAACACCCTGCAGAGCTTTGATTTCATCTTTGTATTTCCCTTTCAGGGCTATAACCATATCAGATGCACCAACTTGTTTTCCTGTCTCTTCCACGCCTTTGATAATATCTTCAGGTCTTGTCCGCATAAGATATTTATCTGTCTGGAGGAGCGGTTCACACTCAGCGGCATTGATGATTAATGTCTTAACTTTTGTATTCAGTTTTATATGCGTCGGAAAACCGGCACCTCCGGCACCAATTATCCCGGCGTTATATACCTTCTCTAAAAAAAACTCAAAGGAAACCTCCACCTTAATGTTGGTAATCTTATCGTGGTTTAAGCTATATCAACCTTGTCGATAATCCCCCCCACCACAGTTGCATCCACCGGGGGGCTTCTCCATGCTGGTTTAACGATTTACGTGCAGAACTCCCCCCCTGCACGACAAGCACTAACTCGCCTATGCCTGCTCCAACCGGGTCCACAGCCACATATGCAGGTCGTTTTATTTCGTTGCTTGACGCATCAAAAGGCTCAACTACCAGCAGTTTAAATCCATTTAAACTCTCTTCCTTTTTAGTTGCCCAAACGTTTCCTATTACTACACATATTTGCATTTAATCACCTGTATTTATTGCTATCACCATGTTTTTCTCTTTGGCAAAATCTCTTGCCAAAGCAGTTATGATAGAACCCTTCGGTATATTTATTTCTAAAATTCCGTTTGCATAAAACTCTTTCATACGCTCTTCCGTCAGGACTCGTGTTTCCGTCTTCTTATCTGTCTTTTTAACTGCAGAAACGTTTTTCCCTGTCAGAAATCTGAGGAATGCGTCTCTTTTCACTATTTTGATACCAAAAGACTGAAGGGTTTTAACCCTGCTCTCCAGCATCGAATAAAATGCCTTATTAGCTGTTTCGGCATATTTTTTATACTCGATCCCCCCCTCTTCCAGAATCACGATCTCCTTCCTTGTCAGGAGTGCTTTCACCACAGCAGAAGGTATCTCGCCCGTGTCTGAACCGTCACTTATATGAACAAGGTCTCTGTTGCTCAGTGCAGGTATAACGACCAGCCCGGCATCATCGAGACGGAACATATCTGTTGAAACGGCATAATCCACCGCAGTCAGAGTCTCTTTAAGTTTAAAATGGACATCCTCACCCTTTTCCACTAACACGAGTGCAACGGGCAGAATATCATCCGCCTTAAAAGATCCTCCCCCCCCATTTTTAAAAGCTTCTCTATCTCTTTAATGACAAGGTCGGCTATATATTCTTTATTCATCTCCGCCCACCCTGCAATTTATTGCGATACCTGTGGGGGGGGTGACCAGAAATGGATTTGACGGCTTAAAGGTTTTTATCCCTGTCTCACGCTCGATAAGCTGTTCCATCCCTTTCAGGCAGCATGTACCGCCCACCAGATAAATATTATCAATCTTATAATCACTAATATGACTGCTGACTATCCGAGCTACTTTTTGTATCACGGGTGACACAAGAGCAAATATTTCGCTCTGATTAGCCTTGTCTTTCTTCATCTCTTCAGCTTCACTGAAACTGATTTTCTTATTCCCTGCTATCACATAGGTAAAATGTGTTCCTCCGGTGGCCTCATCGGCCGTGTAGATCACATCACCATTCTCAAAAACAGACAGTCCTGTCGTTCCGCCACCCACGTCAACCACAACGCCATTTTGTATATTCAAAACACTGTTGGCGGCTGTGGGCTCATCTATTATACAGTTGACTGTCAGCCCTGCATTCTCCACTACATATCTATGGGTGTCTGAATCTCTTGCACCCGTCCCAGGCGGAACAGCTATTGCGGCATGGGTCAAAGATGTACCCAGACGCTCTTCCAGCTCCTCTTTGAGACGTTTGACAATCGCCGATGCCCCCCCCATATAGTCAACAACAAGACCGTCTCTGATAACCTCGGCATACTGCATATTGCAGGCAACGGGGGGGTTATTATCTTTATCCAGAACGACAAGCACTATATAAGCAGTGCCCAAATCCACTCCCAGTTTCAGACCTTCATTGCGGTCAAAAGGGAATGTGGTCTCTATGGATTTTTCAATCTCACAGATATAGCTGTCGATTCTGTCAAATGATATTGCACTCATTTTATAATACGCCCTATTGATCCTGTTGAGACACCTGCGGCATTTGCCTCGTCGTAGTCGATATGCATACGTTTTCTGAATGTGTCGGACACCCTCACTATCACGTTGTTAAATGTGGTGCTTCTGTCACCCGACACCTCTACACTCACCTCATCCAGATTTTTGAGACCTATGCTTCCGCCTCTTCCGGTCTGATGTGAATATGCCTTTTGGCGACTATTACACCTTCATCAAGAATGACAGCCTTTCCGCCTGCGGAGATAACCGCACCTGGAGTCCCTTTGGCATCGCCTGAAAGTCTCAGCACGGGTTTAATCCCCCCCAGAAACCTTGCATCAGTCACGGAAAGCTCAATCTGAGTGTCTGATCTAGCGGTCCGAGTATCGCCACTCCCGGCATTACATTCTTAGGTCCTATTAAAGTGACCCTCTCTTTATAGAGGTATTGCCCGGGCTGAGAGAGTTCTCTGTCGATCGTAAGTTTAGAACCGAACAGCTCCTCTGCATGCTCCTCTGAAAGGTGTATGTGTTTGCCGAGGCTTCCACCTCGATCATCTCATCCACCGAAGAGAGCTGCCTGCAAACCTCTTCAACAATTTTTGAAATATCAATATTGTTCATAGTTATTGTCCATTTAAGACTATCTCTTCGCACATCAATATGTGCATACCGCTACTCAGTCTGTTTAAAGCCTGAATAATGTCCTTCCGCTCAAAAACCCCCCCTTCACCACGTTTAAAAGCTGTAACCGCCGACAGTTCTGTCTCTCTGACCCTGCATCTGACAAGGTTCATTTTGATGTACAACTCTCCATAAGCGATATCAGGAAGCTGTAAAACCTTCACATGATAATACTTCATGGCGTTGTGCGACCTGTCACGCAACCCTGCATCGTCATAACCGAACAACGTCATGTCAGGGAGCGATTCGTCCAGCACCTCTGCCCTCAGAATCGTCCTCACATAGTCAAGAACCTCTTTCAGAAAGCTCAGCATCTCTTTACGGTCATTCCTCTCTGCCACAATCATGGCATCCAGAATCTCCGCCTGCAGAGAATCGAGTTTACCTCTGAACATGATCCTGTTGTCATCCTTATCCACCAGAACATTGTCTGAAAGATGAGTCATGAACTCGGGCTTCTTCACCAGCTTTTGTTTTGTGTAACTATTGATGTACCCCCCCTTCCCTTTTCCAGCCACTACCACCTTCATTCTGTGATTACTTAAGTAATCCTTAGCGGCTGGAGTCAGGAGTGAGTCAGAAGAGATTTCAAATATGTTATCTGAAATCCCTTCCTTCACTATTCTTCTTACATCAACTTCTGTTATGAGTTTCATAAGCTTGAAGTGTTACACTATTTTTTTCGCCGGTAAGATAAGCTCAACATCACCGTGCGGTCTTGGGATCACGTGAACAGAAAGAAGCTCACCGACTCTCTCTGCTGCTGCTGCTCCTGCATCCGTAGCTGCTTTTACAGCACCGACGTCACCTCTAACCATAACAGTCACGAGACCGCCGCCAACGTTCTCTTTACCTACAAGAACAACATTTGCTGCTTTAACCATTGCATCTGCTGCCTCGATTGCACCAACCAGTCCTTTTGTTTCGATCATACCTAATGCTTCTGAAGCCATGTCATACCTCCGTTTTTTATTTTTCTAAAACAACCTTCATTTACGATATTACAAACATCTGCCTTTGTTCATTCATTCAAAAGCAGAATACTACTACTTCTTCTCTTCACTGCTGCTTGCAGTTTTATTCGCAGCTGACGCTCTGCCCGTCGGTTTACCTGCAACACTGCAAGGCTCTACAGACGGATTTTTAGTCGGCAGGATTCTTTCGACATCACCGTGAGGTCTCGCAATCACGTGTACTGAACGTAAATCGCCGACCCTCTCCGCCGCCGCTGCACCTGCATCTGTTGCCGCTTTCACAGCACCAACGTCCCCCCCTCTGACCATAACAGTCACTAGACCGCCGCCGACATTCTCTTTGCCGATCAGTGTGACATTCGCAGCTTTAACCATTGCATCAGCCGCCTCTATCGCACCTACCAGCCCTCTTGTCTCTATCATGCCTAACGCTTGTGAAGCCATTTAGTGCCTCCTTATCTATTGTTTAATTTAGCTAAAACCATTTTTGTAATCTCAGCGATCTGCTCTTCGTATCCGCCTGAAGAGTACACAGCCGAGCTCTCTTCTCTCGGGCTTGGTTCTGCTTCGCTGACACCGTATGCAACACGTCTTATGTCAATAAGGTGCATAGGGGGGGTGATGTTGTCACTGGTTGCGTTTCTGCCCGGTGAACCACATCCTAGAGTCAGTGACGGAGCAAGGTTTGTTGTCCCTCCGATAGCTCCGTGGGTGGACGGTGTATTCACCAGAATACGTGAAACCGGCTTATGCAGAGCAAACTGCTTTATTATCTCGTCGTTCTTCGAGTGGATTGCCAGAGAATGCCCCCCCATACCGCCATAGGCAAGGAGTTCAATACATCTTTCACAAGCTCTCTTCCAATCTTCTTCGGAATAAAATGCGAGTGTCGGACACAGTTTCTCTCTGGAGAATGGATACTCCAGACCAACGCCCGTCTGCTCGCTGACAAGAACTATTTTACCCTCAGGTATCCTTATGCCTGCCATCTCTGCAATAAACTTTGCACTCTTGCCGACCACTCCGGCATTAAGGTTTCCATTGGGTTTTTGTAATACTTTTTCAACCTTGGCTGTATCCTCTTCGTTCAGGAAATAACAGCCCTGCTTCTCCATCTCTCTCTTCACTTCGTCCTTTATCACATGCTCCGTAACTACCGCCTGTTCGGATGCACAGACTGTTCCATTATCAAAAGTCTTGCTGACTATGATACGCTTAACAGCCATCTCGATATCCGCAGTCCTCTCAATGAATGCAGGGACATTACCCGGACCTACCCCCCCAAGAGCCGGACGACCTGAGCTGTATGCCTCTCTAACCATCTGAGGTCCGCCTGTAGCAAGTATGTACGCCACTTTACCGTGAGTCATAAGCTCGCTAGTCCCTTCGATAGTTGGAGTCATCATACAAAGCAGAACATTATCGGGAGCACCGACTTTTTTTTCAGTGCGTCATTCATTATCTCAACCGTCTTGGCTATACACTTAAGTGCTGCCGGATGCGGACTGAATATTATCGGGTTACCTGCTTTTACAGATATCAAAGCTTTAAATATGACTGTAGAAGTCGGGTTTGTAGAAGGGATAAGCCCTGCCACCACTCCAACCGGAGCGGCAACTTTCATAATCCTGTCTTGCTCACCTTTGTCGATAATACCGACGGTCTTCATATCTTTTATGTATTCATACACACCCGTACTTGCGACTGTGTTTTTTATTATTTTATCACCCACAACGCCAAAGCCTGTCTCCTCAACAGCCATTCTCGCCAATAGTTCTCTATTGGCATATGCAGCATCGCACATGCTCTTTACGAAACTATCAATGACTGCCTGAGGCAGTTTCTTAAGTATCAGACTTGTGGCATGAGCCTGTTCTATCAGGTCTCTTGCTTCCTGCAGTGATTGCAAATCCCTATCCATATATGCCTCCTTCCTTCAGTTACGTGTTAATAAGTCAAAGGATTTTCGGCTACAAATAATACTGCTTCACCAAAAGCATCACATGCCGCCTTACAAGCGGACTGACTGCCTGTCATATGAGCACCGCCAAAGTTTGTTTCTGATGGAGGTCCGAAAAACTCTACCAGCCTCACATCCGCAGCCTTGAGTGCCGCATCCACCGCATAAACCGCTTCAATAGGCGGAGCTATGAGGTATGCAAGTGAATCACCCTCTTTCATGCTGTCAGCACCGGAGAGGAATGATCCTGTTCTGGAAACACAATGTGCGTAATATGCTATAGTGTCATCTTCGTTTGCACTATAAAAGGCAGCGTCGTTCTCGATAAACTCCACCGCAGCATCCAAACCGCTCTTTACCTCTGCGGGAGTAGGTCCTGATAAGATACCTATGAACTCTCCTGCAAGCTTTGTGTTGGCATTTGCTGCTCCGCCATAAAATGACTTAGCATAAATAACTTTCACATCTGCTTTTTTTTGTAGCTTCGTCAATAGCAGTATAGCCTATGTCGTCGATATCCACTGTGAGCATGCCTATACTTCTATGACCCGGGCCAACCCCCCCGATCTCTTTTGCCATTTCATCATTAATATTAGAAATGATCTTTACACTTAATACTTTCGCGCGTATTGCATCGCCTTTCATATCTAAGCCTCCAGCTTCCACTTAAATCAGGTATCCCCCCCGTTTAAGCAAAGTATATTTTCCGAAACGGCAGCTTACTTCTGCTCCGTTTCAAATATTAAAGTTTTAATAACCACAGGAACAACCGTTCCCCCCCCTGCCACTGATTTGCCGATATCTATATAATCCCCCCCTTCATTCACGATAATCTGATCCACACATATAATGTCGTATCCGCCGTTGAGCACTTTGAGGCTCTGCCCTAAAACCTTTCCGATGTCCTGCTCGAGCACGATAATCATCGGAAGCTTTGCATCAGTCACCCTGCTGCACCCTGCATGCAACCCTCTGGCAAGGGCTGTAATATCCTTAAACGAAAAATGCTGTAAGCCCTGAAAAGCCACGGCAATCGCATCTATGGTTTCATCTTCGTAAAAGTTGGCGATACTGTTTTTTATCTCTCTGCTTATAACGTCTTCATCAATCACGACTTCACCGGAGAAAGGGAGCACAACAGGTATATTCTTAACCGGGAGCACATCGTCGTTAACCAATATAGTGCTTCCGCTGACATCAACTGTCTGAGACCCTGCCCCCCCGATAACAGTAGCTCTGATTGTTTCCGTAGGCTGAACAAGCTTAAACTTCTCCGAGCTGAACGCCTGATAAAAGTGAGTTCCGAGCAGAGTTCCCACGTCACCATAAACGGCGACATCTCTCACCGAACTGTATGTTCTGCGGTTGTAAACACTGTCGGCAACCCCCCCGCCGGAGATCATCACAAAATCTATATCGTAATTGAGTCTCAAAGGGGGGGCTGTCATAAGCAGTTCACTCGCCAGGCTGCTGAGATTTTTTTTGAATCCAGATGCTCAAATGCCACTTTTGCCATCCTTTTGCATAGAGTATCCAGATCTCTCAGCTCGACCTTGTCGTTCAACTTAATATTCAAACCGCAGTCACGGATGACAGCTTTCATAGGCTCTGCAATATTTGTCACCCTGCCGTCATCTCTACCTATCTGTAAGAGCCTGCCGCCGACATTAATGCAGCAGCTATCTATAGCTTTACCGTTATTAAATATCCCGATGTTGGTTGTTCCGCCGCCAACATCAATATTCGCAACCGTGCAATAATTATTCTTCGAATAACTGGATGCACCTGACCCCCCCTTGCCTGCAATAACGGATTCCAGCTTGCCACCTGCAGTAGCAACGACAAAATCACCTGCAAAACGAGATACCTGCTCGGAAATCCGTCTGGCATTCTCTTTCTTAGCTGTTTCGCCTGTGATAATCACTGCTCCGGTCTTTATCTCATCAGGCTTATCCCTGATTTTCTGAATTCATCCGACACAAGTGCGGAAATACTCTGAGCATCGACAAGGTTATCCCTGCTGATAGGCGTAAAATGTATGTCACTCTTATATTTTACAACCTTGTCGGTAATCTCCATTCTGGGCACAAGGCTGCCAGGGGGGGCAACATTCTTGACAGTCAGTTCGCTAATAACAAACTGAGTCGTCGTTGTGCCTATGTCGATACCGACACTCTTTATTATTTCGTACTTGTGTGAACTCATACAAAACCTTCTTATTTAAGCAGTTCAGATAACTGAACACCTGCTACTTTATGTTTAATAACCTGTTTGATAACCGTTGCCATATGAGCACCTGCCTCCGCAGGGGGGGGTGTTCCGCCCTTATGGATATTTGAGATAACCGTACGATCCGCCTCTACTGTATTCTCATTCGGTTTGTAAGAGATGTATGCACTCATACTTTCGGCTGTGATAAGCCCGGGTCTCTCACCAATGAGGTTGACTATTACTTCAAAATCCAGCAGTTCAAGCATGCAGTCCTGCACACCGACCCTGCCGTATTTTACAAAGAAAGGTGTCCCGACGGACAACCCCCCCTCTGCCTTTAAACCCTGCATCAGAGCCGGAAGTGTGTCGGCTATATTTGCCTCAATAGCAGTGGAACTGAGTCCATCAGATACTATAATCTGCACCTGCTTCCCCCCCTTTTCACACTTCTCCCTGACAGTCTGCTTCGCTTCCTCTGACAGCTTTTTGCCCAGATTCGGATTCATCAGATATTCATCTTTATCCTGAACAACAGTCTGCACCTTGAACAGATTATTCTGCTCAAGAAACTCGTCAGACACATCCATGAAAACCGCATCCATAGCGGAGGCATGATCTGCCAGAAAGTTCAGATAAGCTGTTGTCCTTGGTCTTGTTCCGCACCTGCCTAGTAATATTCTTGCAGGAGTGGATTCTCTCATCACCTTTATAGCTTCCATATTGTGAGCAGTCTCAAGCCCTATAGTCTCTCTTGGCTGCATCTCATAGGGTTTGTCGCCTGACGATGAGCCGGCCCGCACAGCTTCGGTCTCAGAGGATACGAGAGGGGGGGAGCTAACCCCCCCTTTCTTCAGTAAGCCCTGATCAGCCAAAGCTTTCAGTACGTTGTTAACAATGCTCTCTTCGGTTTGCTTATTTATCATTAGATCACCCTACTTAACGAAGATTGAAGGATCGCCTGCTTTTTCAGTAAGCCTGCCATTCTCCATTATCCCCCCCATCTTTTCAAGCCACTTTTCGAACTCCGGGGGGGCCGGTCTCAGTCCCAAAAGCTCTCTGGCACTTGCATCGTCGTGATAGCTGGTATCCTGATAGTTGAGCATACAGTCATCACCGCCGCTAACACCCATGAAGAAGTTTGACCCTGCGATCGAACATAGTATTGTTGCTATCTCCTGATCATCCTGATCCATCTTCATATGGTTTGTATAGCAGGGAGCAATCCCCCCCATAGGGATGCCGTGCATCTTACCCATAAAGAGATCCTCAAGGTCTGCTCTGATAACCTCTTTACCCGTATAGATTGTCTCTGGGCCGATAAAGCCCGAAACATTATTCAGCATGAACGGCTCAAACCTTCTGGCGAGCCCGTAGCACCTTGACTCCAGAGTCATCTCGTCAACGCCTTCATGGCAATCCAGAGATATCTCCGAGCCCTGCCCTGTTTCAAAATACATCAGGTTAGGTCCGGCTGCCGTGCCGTTCTTTCTGACCAGCTCAAGTGCATCTGTAAGCATCTGAACGGATATACCGAAAGCCTCATTTGCCGATTGAGTCCCTGCGATACTCTGGAAAACGAGGTCTATCCCCCCCATCCCTTTCTCCAGTGCCTGCATTTGTGTACTCACATGAGCCAATACACACGCCTGAGTAGGTATCTCGTACTTGTCCTTGATATCAACAACCGCATTCATAACTCTTGTAAAATTCTCAATATTGTCTTCCACCGGGTTTACACCGAGAACAGCATCACCACAGCCAAATGACAGCCCCCCCTCTTTCAAAGAGGAGAGGATGCCTTCAACATGATCTGTGGGGGGGTGGTTAGGCTGATTTCTGAAAGATAGTGTTCCGGGAAGACCTATTGTCGTATTGCAGGTTGCCGAAATTTTGATTTTTTTTAGATGCCATTACCAGATCGAAAGCCGACATCAGTTTTGCAACTGCCGCTATCATCTCACTGGTTAATCCTCTGCTTATTTTGAGCAGTTCTCTCTGCGAATCACAGCCAAGGATAAACTCCCTCAGCTCCGTGACCGTCCAGTTTTTTTTATACTGTTATATATAGTTGTGTTTATGTCATCGTAGATAACTCTAGTGACTTCATCTTTCTCATATGGCACAACAGGGTTTTCATAGATGTCTTTCAGTTGTAAGTTTGACAGACACAGCTTAGCTGCTACTCTCTCTGTGGCAGTTTCAGCGGCAAGCCCAACTAAAGCATCTCCTGACTTCTCGCTGTTTGCTTTTGCGAGAACCTCAGTGACCGATTTAAACTCATAAATCTGATCTCTAATTTTGCTTCGTAGATTCACTTAACAACTCCCTTTTATGTTACCCGTAACTAAATGCCGTTGTACAAATGCACAACGGCACTGTTTATTTTTAAAACTTTCATCACCCTGCAGATGCTCTTGCTTCGTCTTCGATCTCTTTTGCCGCCGGCACAGAGAGAATGTATGCAAGGATGAAACCTGATATTCCTCCGAATAATTTACCTGTAAGGACAGGAAGTATCATATTCGGCTGAAAGTTTGCGGTAAATGCGAGGTGGTCACCAAACATAAATGCCGCACACACTGCAAAAGCGATGCATAAAACCTTGTCCTTCGGACGCATGTCTTCGATCAGTCTGAACATAGCAAGGATATTAGCCGCAGCAGCAAGGATGCCCGCCGCTCCCGTGCTTTCAAGCCCGACCTTTGTACCGACAACCTCCATAGGTTTCGCAAGGTATTTCTTTATCAGGTAGACCATAGGGAACGCACCGCAAAGCATGATACCTATGTATCCGGCTATCTCCAGCGCCCTGAATTGATCTGCCTCGTCTGCTATTATCGGATCGAACCCCCCCCAAGAGCCCAATACCGTGGTAAAGACTCCTGTGAAATACTCAACCACTGAGAATACAAGCACCAGTGTGAGTGATATGCTCATCGCTCTGCCGAAAAAGAGAAATCCTTTGATCATTTTACTCGGGATAACTCTAAGGCCTATTGCGAGAAGCACACAAAAGATAGTAAGCGGCAGAAGATTCATAAAGATCGCCTTGAAAGAGAGTGCCATCATATATGTGGACTCTGCATTGGCTGAGATGTCGCCGCGAACCATAAGATCGGATACAGAAATAATGGCACAGGTGACAAATACACCTATAGGTATACTGAGTAGTCCCGCCATAACACCAAGAGCCATATATTTATGATCTTTTTTATTTAACATTGTAAGTCCGACAGGTATCGAGAAAACTATCGTTGCTCCGGACATATAACCGACAACCATAGCCATAATCCAGCCCTCTTTTGACTGGGCGAGGACTTCCGCAAGCTGGTATCCGCCCATATCAACAGCTATAAATGTTGTCGCCGCTATCGCAGGATCAGCACCCACAGCACCAAATATCGGTCCGAAAACAACCTTAACAAAGGCAGACAGATAAGGTATAGCCGCCATAATACCTGCAACAGGTATAAATATTGGTCCTATACTGTGCAAGCCTTCGATGAATTCTTGCCCAAGACCGCTCTCTTCATCTTTGATATACGCAAAAGCACCAACTACTGCACATATCATAATGATATAAATTATCACATCACCGATGATTCCCATGCTAGCCCTCCTTCAATTTTTCGATATATATTATATATTTCACCAAATTGTAGACAAAAAAAAAGCTTGCCTTCAAATGGACATTATCCATTTAAAGCAAGCATCTTTGCATGAGTCACACGCCGTTGTGCAACTTTGAAACATAAATTTTCGGGCAGAAACATTCCACCCCCCCTTATACTTCTCTTAATCAATTAATACCATTATTTCTCAAACTATGCAACTCTACCTATAAACTATTTTGCATTTATTTCAAAAGAAAAAAAGTACTGCGTCACTTTTCACTGCCGATATCGAAGCGTCATTCTGAGTGAAACGAAGAATCCGACAACATCAGATAAATTACTGGTTAAGATCTTCGGCTGAAGCCTCCGGATGACGAGAATGTTTTTTTATCGAAGCTAAAAACCTTATTACTACCTGCTTCTCAAAAGTTATTTTGATATAATTGAAAATAGTTCTCGCTATATTCGTTAATAGGTCTATACTGTCTATAGTCAATCAATACTTGATATAAGTTTTAAGATATTGTTACTAAATTAAATTGGATTTTGCGAATCATAACCGATCGTTTACAAAGCCTATAGACTGATTCATTTCAATATATGCCTACATAAACATGTTTCTGTTCATGCTTCAAAAGGGTTAATCACCTCTTTCAACTAGTTTATACCAAGTTCCGAACTCGATCAGACATGTTTTGACAAAAAATTATATGGAGCATATTATGAATATTTATGTAGGAAACCTTAGTTACTCAACAAGCGAAGACAACATTGCAGAGCTTTTCGAAAAAAATCGGTGAAGTTGATTCAGTAAGAATCATCACTGACAGAGACACAGGTCGCTCTAAAGGCTTCGGCTTTGTAGAAATGACTAACGATGAGGAAGCAAAAACAGCTATCGATAAGTTAAACGAGACTGAGTTCGACGGCAGAAACCTCACAGTAAACGAGGCTAAGCCTAAAAGCAACGATCGCGGCAACACTAGAAGATACTAATTATCTTCCTTGTGACGGCATAGTCGTCATTTAAGTAAATCTATTAAACCGGGCATTTATGTCCGGTTTTTTTTATGCTTATTTTGGCTTACTTAGTTCTTCTGCCCACTCTTTTGTCCATGGACCAAAAGGCTGCAAAAGATTAAATAGCGAAAGACCAAGCTCTGTCAGGATATACCCTTCTAAAGAGCGTTGCACAAGTTTTGCTTCGGTGAGTTCTTTGAGTCTGTTATTCAGAATAGACGGCGAGATTGTCTCACAATGATTTTGGAGTTCTCTGAATGTAGCAGGACCACGGCTCAGATTCCAGACTACACCCATTGCCCAGCGTCTTCCTAAGAGATCGAATATTGCCATAACAGGGTCGCCGCTTTTTGACCCTCTGACTGGTTTGCCCGGTACAGGTATGCTCATAATTCCTCTTAATCGCTTATTCTAATCACACATATAGCACAAAAGCCAAGCCAGTCCAACCTAAGAATATCTGAATACTGCTGAAACTATTCCTCAAGCCTTTCTATCTTAAACAGAACAGGTCTGAACGGATCGCAGCAGGTTGCTATGGTTGATTTGGTATCCACCATAAAATCAAACTCGCCCCCCCCTGTGGCAACAGCCATTATAAACTGACGTATATCCGCCCATGCCGATTCGCATAGACCTTTTGGCGGAAAGAACATATTATCAACATAGAATTCCTGCCCAAGCTCAACGATATCACACTCGGCTATCCAGTCGGGATTTTTCATGTACTTCCCCCCCAAGGCTTTATTGCAGCCCTTTTCAATCACGGTGATTTTACACTTGTACCTCATATATCCCCCCCCTAAACATCGATAGATATAGGCTGCTGTATCCCCCCCGGCGGCATAATCTCCGCATAAGTCAAAGTTATCTCCATAAGCCCATAGTTAGGGTCATCGACACCTTTCAGAAACTTATAAAGATCAGGGGGGGCTTTATCCAGAAGCTCCTCCTTCTTGGCAACATCGTCGGACATAACAGCGACTCCGGTTATCCTGCAATGTGACAGTTCATCCCCCCCCATGAAACACATCTCCACCTTAGGGTTTAGCTCAACCTGAGGGACACACCTTCTCCCCCCCGGAAGAACCGATATCAGTATTGTACCTGCATCAGAGACGCAGGGTCGCATGGGTCTGACCCTAGCCTGATCACCCTCGCCCGTTGCCAGAAAGCCGTAACCTGCATTGGTTATCATATTAAACAAATCGTTCTTATCCATAACTGCCTCCTATAATTCTAGCTCTGCACTCTTGCGTGCTATCAAAACAGTAGCATGCTACTAAAACAGAAGCAAGTCGAAGTTTTATAAATTCTGGTTAACCTGATTACAGCCGACATGACAAAACTTAACATAATCGATATATCTTTTTATCTGCCTTACGGATATCATAATGCACGAAGATATCAAAAGGTTTGCTATGCTTAAACTCTCCATACTTAGTCTATCCTTGCTGACGATTATGGCAGGTGCTGCAGTCGCTCCCGGGCTGGCGGCTATTGCCGAATATTTCCCCCCCCAGACAAGTGATACACTTATTAAGCTTATACTCACCCTCCCTTCGCTTGTGATAATACCTGTCTCCTTTTCGGTAGGAAGGCTAACGGGCTTGTTCTCCAAGAAGACACTTCTAATATCAGGCTTAGTTTTATACGCAATAGGCGGTGTCGGGGGGGGTGGACTTGTCTCAAGTATAGAGATGCTCCTTTTATGCAGAGGGTTGCTTGGTGTTGCCGTGGGTATAATAATGCCTCTCTCCACAGGACTCATAGCTGACCTTTTCAAAACTGAAGAGCATGCACAGCTTTTAGGACTCGCATCGTCATTCTCATTCCTTGGGGGGGGATCATAGCGACACTTGCCGCAGGGTTCTTAGCAGTTTATGGCTGGCGTTATCCATTCATAGTGTATTTCTCGGCATTGGCGGTGCTGGTGCTCATATTTATTTATATGCCAAATATAGATAAGGATGACACGAAAGATATTAAATCCAAGCTCCCTATATCTGTATATAAATATGCGGTCGGAGCATTTGGGCTGATGGTCGTGTTTTTCATTATCCCGACAAATATCGCTGTCTACATACAGTCAAACGGTTTTGGAGATGCTTCTGCTGCCGGTTTTGCAATAGCAATAGCCACAGCGGCAGGATTTTTCAGCGGTCTCTTCTTTAAACAGATATACAAGATAACCGATAAATTCCATGTCCCATTAGTTATCTTAAGCAGCGGAACAGGCATACTCCTTATGAATAAGGCGGCATCTCTCTCGGTTATAATGCTGGGCACGGGTTTTATCGGTGCAGGAAACGGTTTGATTCTGCCTGCAATATATGTCGGTGCGACAAAAGCAGCAGGAGCAGGGAACAATATAAGAGCCATGGGGGGGATAGTGACTGCAATGATGTTTTTCGGGCAGTTTATGTCACCTATCATTATGGACGGCATTGGAGCAGTGTTCGGAGATACGTCATTCACAAATCTCAGCAGAATAGCATACATACTTATATATGCTTTTGCGGCTTTTACAGGTATCAAGGCTTTGCTGACAAAAAGTAATAATTGAAATCACATTAAAACTAATTCATTCCTTGATTAACAGCTTCAAATTTCATAAATTAAATAACTATACTAAAAAAAAGAGGGGGGGTAATTTATGCCTGCATATAGATCGCACACAAGCACCAAAGGGAGAAACATGGCAGGGGGGGCAAGAGCCTTATGGCGTGCCACCGGGATGAAGGAAGAGGATTTCGAAAACAAGCCTATCATAGCTGTCGTCAACTCATTCACTCAGTTTGTCCCGGGGGGGCATGTTCACCTGAAAGATTTAGGTCAAATGGTGGCTGAAGAGATAGAGAAGGCCGGCGGAGTCGCCAAAGAGATGAACACTATCGCCATCGACGACGGTATAGCATGGGGGGGCACGACGGTATGCTCTACAGCCTTCCGTCCAGAGAGGTCATAGCGGATTCCGTTGAATATATGGCTAATGCACACTGTGCCGATGCACTGGTATGCATATCAAACTGCGACAAGATCACCCCCCAGGAATGCTCATGGCGGCTATGCGTCTTAACATCCCTGCAATATTCGTATCAGGCGGTCCGATGGAAGCAGGCAAGGCGGATGTGGGCGGCAGGTTCACTAAACTAGACCTTGTGGATGCTATGGTTGCCGCAGTCGACGATAAGGTAACAGATGATGACTGTCTTACCATGGAGCGTTCGGCATGCCCCCCCACATGCGGTTCTTGCTCAGGTATGTTTACAGCCAACTCCATGAACTGTCTGGCAGAGGCTCTCGGTATGGCTCTTCCGGGTAACGGTTCTCTCGTTGCCACACACGCAGAGCGTAAGAACCTTTTCCTCGAAGCAGGCAGACGTGTGGTTGATCTTTGCAAAGCTTATTACCTTAATGATGATGAGTCTGTTCTTCCACGCTCGATAGCAACCAAGCAGACTTTTGAAAACGCTATGTCGCTGGACATCGCAATGGGCGGTTCAACAAACACTGTACTTCACCTCCTCGCTATAGCACAGGAGGCAGGTGTTGACTTCTCAATGAAGGACATAGACAGACTCTCACGTATAGTCCCTCACCTCTGTAAAGTTGCTCCTTCCACACAGGAGTATCATATGGAAGATGTCCACAGAGCAGGCGGAGTTATAGGTATTCTTGCAGAGCTCAACAGAGCAGGACTTATTAACGGAGACCTGCCGACTGTTCAGCAGGAGACCATAGGCGAGGTTCTGAAAAAATGGGACGTCATGACCAGTGAGTCAGCAAAAGAACGCTACAGTGCCGCACCGGGTAACATACCCACACTTGAGCCATTCAGCCAGAATAAAAGATACGATTCACTCGACCTGAACAGAGAGAGCGGATGCATAAGAGATAAAAAAACACGCATACAGTCAGGACGGCGGACTGGCCGTTTTATACGGCAACTTTGCCAAGGAAGGCTGTATAGTCAAAACAGCAGGCGTGGATGAAAGTATTTTGAAATTTTCAGGTCCTGCGAGAATATTTGAAAGTCAGGATGATGCCGTTCAGGGGGGGATTCTGACCGATAAGATTAACGCAGGTGACGTTGTTATCATCCGTTACGAAGGTCCCAAGGGTGGTCCGGGTATGCAGGAGATGCTTTACCCCCCCACAAGTTACCTCAAGTCAAAAGGGCTTGGCAAGGCATGTGCTCTCGTTACAGACGGTCGTTTCTCAGGCGGTACATCCGGTCTGTCAATAGGTCACGCTTCACCTGAAGCAGCAGAAGGCGGAAACATCGCACTCATTGAAGAGGGTGACACTATCCACATAGACATACCTAACAGAAAGATAGAGATAGGCGTTTCCGATGAGATATTAGCCGAACGCCGCAAAAAGATGGAAGCCAAGGGTGCAAAAGCATGGAAACCTGCAAGCCGTGAGAGAAAAATTTCTCAGGCACTCAGAGCCTATGCCGCCATGACAACAAGTGCCGCTAAAGGTGCTGTACGTGATGTCAGCCAGATAGAAAAGTAATAAGCATTTTATATAAACTGAATCAGAGCTCACTCTAACAGGGTGAGCTCTTTTCGTATGGGACTGTATAACTACAAAGTATATTCCTTCTTTTCGACAGCTTCAGATTTTACCCTGTCAAGAAGCAGAGCAAGAGCAGGTTTCACATTCTCTCTGATATCTCCGGCAACTATAAGATAGAGCAGATCATCCCCCCCGGGTTTCATCACACCGTCGATAGCCTCAACCACAACCTTATATATCCCTTCCATCGATTCGATATCTCTCCTGATGGATTCAATCTTGTCACGGTCAGCCTTCACCTCTAGTTTTGCAACCGGTGAGCCATCCTCCCGCTTAGTCCCCCCCCTCACTACTCCATTATGTATCAGTATCATCCCTACATTCTCTGCAAACTTTTCATCCTTCTTGAGTTCTGCGATCCTTTTCGATATATCCATTACCGACTCCTATTAATATATAACTTTATACAACACATATGATTGCTTATTATGTTAAAAAAAAGCATGGCTTTTTTATTCTTATCTCTTATTGTAATATACTGAAACATGAATATAGGAGATGATTAATGTTAGAAATAACTGATATTGCTCGTGACATGATCAAAGAAGTCATGAAAGAGCATGAAGCAAATGCCTTAGAATAGTTTCTGAAGGTTTCGGCTGAGGCGGTCCTCAATTGAGGATGGCTCTGGATGAGCCAAACGATGCAGAAAAAACTTATACTATCAACGAAATTGAAATTCTGATCAGCGATGATGTACTCCCTTACACAGATGGTAATCAATTAGATTATATCGAAGACAAAAGAGGGAAAGGTTTCATCCTCGGACCTACAGGCGGACACGACTGCTGTGGCGGTTCAAGTGACAGCGACTGCGGCGACAACTGCTGTTCCTCTTAATGATTAGTAATTAAACCAATTAATATAGCCCCCCCGACATTTCAAAAAGTGCTTGGGGGGGCTATTTTTATCCCTTAATTCTACTATTTGTTCTATTATAACGAATATCTATTTTTATAACATAAACTTAATGGTACAATAAATCTTAAAGTTTCCGTTACGTTCACAAAACGTAGCATATTCAGGAGGTTTAAATGGAAACACTGGATTTATTGATTGGCAAAGTTAACTCTTTTGCCTGGGGGGGTCCGCCAATGCTTATCCTTTTGGTGGGTACAGGATTCTGGCTAACTCTCAACCTCAGAGGGTTGCAATTCACAAAGCTTTTCCACGCCCTTTACCTCGCTCTCATCAAACGTGAAGAAGAGGGGGGGGACGCCAAAGGGGGGGACATCTCTCACTTTCAGGCTCTGATGACAGCTATGGCAGCCACTGTCGGAACAGGTAACATAGCAGGTGTCGCAACAGCCATTGCACTGGGTGGTCCGGGAGCACTCTTCTGGATGTGGGTTACAGGTCTGGTCGGCATGGCTACGAAATATTCAGAGGCTATACTGGCTGTCAAATACCGTGAGGTAGACGAAAACGGCGAAATGTGCGGCGGTCCTATGTATTATATCTCTAAAGGTCTTAATATGCCTTGGCTCGGAACTGTTTTTGCTATTTTTGCCGCTGCGGCCGCCTTTGGTATAGGTAATCTCGTTCAGGCAAACTCTGTGGCTGATGCTGTTGAGGCGACATTCAACATTCCTTTCTGGGTTTCCGGTCTTGTTATGATGATTTTTTCAGCCATCGTTATACTCGGAGGGATCAAGTCCATAGCTAAAGTGACAAGCATTCTTGTTCCTATCATGGTTGTGTTTTATATCTGTGCCGCTCTTTTCATCATCTTCTCTAATATAGGTCAAGTCCCTGCTGCCATAGTTCTGATAGTTAAACAGGCATTCAGCCCAACGGCGGCTGTGGGCGGTTTTGCAGGTTCGACCATAATGATGGCTATACGTTTTGGTGTTGCCCGAGGAGTCTTCTCTAACGAATCGGGACTCGGTAGTGCTCCCATAGCCGCTGCTGCTGCTAAAACCAAAGACCCTGCAAGTCAGGCTCTCGTATCCATGACCCAGACATTCATCGATACTATCATAGTATGTACTATGACAGGTCTGGTACTCATAATCACAGGAACTTGGTCTAACGGACAAACCGGTGCGGAGCTGACAACAACAGCTTTTCAGATGGGAGTACCCGGCGGTGCATATATAGTAACAATCGGTATCATCCTGTTTGCGTATTCCACTGTCCTCGGCTGGTGCTACTACGGCGAAAAATCCATAGAGTATCTTCTTGGCGTAAAAGCTGTCCTGCCGTACAGGATAGTATTTGTACTTGCCATAGGTGTCGGTGCGGTGTCCAAACTAAGTCTCGTCTGGAATATCTCAGACACACTTAACGGACTGATGGCTATACCAAACCTTATAGGTTTATTATTCCTGACACCTGTTGTGGTGCAGGAGACTAAAAATTACTTTAAAGACAAGTAGTCTGACAAATAATAAGTGCCTCTGCTTATCGTGGAGGCACAATAAATTAACTGTTCGACAATACCGACGATATATAATATATTACGGTACACACAAGACGAACTAAGGATTTATTTTTATGATTAATAACATCAGAAGCCGACTTAGGAAGGAATACTCTAATAACAAAGCTTTAGTGTATGATGTGGTATTTCTCGCTGTTTTATATATTATTACTCTTATCGTCTTTATTAAGCTTGATGCAACTGAAAGGTTATATGAGTTTTCCAGAACACATGAAGATATGGATCTCGACGAGATACTAATCGCACTAGCACTATTTTCTTTTTATTTATTAATATTCCTGACCAGAAGGTTCTTTGAACTCAGGCAAACAATCATAAAAGCAAACACCGACCCTTTGATAGGTATATTCAACAGACGTAAAGGGAGTGAGCTCATACTGGACGAAATCTGCAATATCAAAAGGAATAACAGAAAAGCTGCTATCATCATGTTCGATATAGATAATTTCAAGATTATCAATGATACTTTCGGGCATAATTACGGCGACTATGTACTAAAAGAATTCATAAGCATATTGAATACGCAAATCAGAGAATCCGACTACATCATAAGATGGGGGGGTGGTGAAGAATTCCTTATACTCTGCACTAAATCAGATATTAACGGTGCATTCAATCTGGCGGAACGCTACAGAAAGCGTATCGAGTCCCACAGATTCAAAAATGACGTGCAGATAACAGCCAGCTTCGGTGTCGTTGAGCTAAATACAGACGAAGACCTCAGAACTCAGATAGAGACAGTGGACAAACTCTTATATATCAGCAAAAAAGACGGTAAAAATATAACTACGCTGATGTAGCCTGCTTAACCATTTATCTATTCTTCTGCAACAGGCTAAGGTTTTGTGATCTTATATCTGTCTGCAGAATGAGTGGATTCTCATCAAAGCGGTATAGTCTGATGCTCTTGTCTATCGATTCCATATTAGGCACAACCTCGGTAAAATGATCTTTATAACCGTCAAAAACATTATTCTTGAAGTTACATTCGAATGAGTTTGGAAACAGTGCCATAAAGAATATATTACTCTCCACAAGATCCTGAAAAAAAAGTGTGATCCGAAAGAAAGCTCAGGCATAAGCCCACCCTCTTCGAATTCTATCTCACCTATTACTTTCATATGGTTTATGTCGGCAAAGCTCACAGGCACGCCAAGCGAAGGTGTGGAAGTACCCCCCCATCTGCCGGGTCCTAAAAGCATCGTATTCCTTTTACAGCCCGGGATTGCATTGTTTATATGTCTGATAGCTATAGCTAGAGCAAACTTATCCTTTTCACTCAATCTTGTGTATTCGTATGGGTCAACATGGATAATCTGATGGATCTCCATAATAACGTTTCCACCCATGAAATTACTCTTGGATTTGAATACAGGGTCGTATTTAACAAGCTCAGCCTCGTCAATCTGAGTCTGATCCGTGATTATATTTGTCTGGTGCGGTCTACACTGCACAAGGTTAGTCTGATAGCCGCCCTCCTCAGTGAAGTTCAGCGTGAATTCAATATCAACAGGGTATTCGTACTCACGTTCGATAGTATTCATCAAATCCTGCATATCCTGTGTGAAGTTTGTCTGCTTCAGCAGTCTGTCAAATGTCAGGATCCATATATCTTTTCTGCCGCGCCCTCTTTCAGCAAGCATCCTCTCAGCCTCTCTGTCATGAGTCGCTACTTTATTCAGATCGAAAGGGAACTCACTATCATAAAGATCATAGAGTGAGATAGCGTTTTTACCGCTAACCCTCGTATCAAGTACATCCAGCTGTCGCTGGGAAAATCTCTTTATATCATTGATATCATTAACAGGATTCATATCAGGTGCGTTCAATGCAACAATTCTCGGGTAGTCGTCCTTAACTCTGTTGACAGCCCTTGTTCCAAGCCCTACCACAAGCCTCAGCATTCCTGCATCAGGATCGATATCGTCATGCCACACATAAGTGTTGTAAGAAAGACCAACTCCTGCCACATGAGGATAATAATAAAACCCGTGAAAACATCCCGAAACTCTCTGGATGAGTATACCCATCTGCTCGTCTGTCTCCGCAAGGTTTTTGCTGCGTCTGTACTCAAGAGCATCCTGACACATAGCACTGGCATAAACCCTTTTCAAGTTATATAAAAACTCTTTAAGTCTGACATCCGGTGATCCCTGAATAGAACAAAAGAAGCTTTCGTACTTCCCTGCGAATGCGTTACCGAAACCGTCTTCAAGTATACTGCTTGATCTGACGACAATAGGGTACTGACCGAAATAATCCAGCATCGCCTTGAAGTGGTCTACTATCTCTTCAGGAAACTCGCCGCCGAGCATAAGCTCTTCAAGCTGTTCACCCGCCTCAAGATATCCACTCTCGGTTCTGTGCTCTATATATAAATCCCACCAGCCGTTATGAATGATATAAGTGTGAAAAACATCCGACCCTACAAAGTATGAATCGTGTGATTCCAGCAAAGGTTCCCAGCGGACAGGATCGGTATTCGTAAGAATTTTTCTCGCCAAAAGCATCCCCCCCGTCGCCTTACCGCCGATATACCCGGTCCCTATCATCCTTGCCTTGATAGCAAGCATATCACGCAGGTTAAAGTGTTTCTTCACAAGCTTAAGGATTTTCTCGTCCCTGCCTATGATATGGCTGGCGATAACATCAAATACCTCTGACCGTTTCTCTTTATCGCTGGAACTTACCATCTCTTTTGCACGGAGCAACATTCTGTCCCATGCATCGAGTTTCTTCTGTGCGGCAGTACTCGTTGAGCATAACGAATAAAAGAGTCCGGTAGCCTCCAAACTATTCACCACAGGGGGGTTAGAGTATCGTCGTCTTCGAATTTATGCGGGAGAAACATCGTCGGTGAATTTCTTCCTGCAACCTTTTGGGGGGGGTGCATATAGCGAGTCCCCCCCTCATTATTATAAAGCTCTACAAAGAGCTGAGTTGTATCTTTAATTTTATTTATAGTATGAAATGAATGGTGATTCTTAATAAGTCCAAAATATGCGATAGCCTTAACTTTATAAAGATATGGGCAAGTCACTTTAAAAAGATTTGCCACCATACTATCAGTTGCCCAGTATGATAAAAGTGAGGACAGGCAATCGAAAACAAAATACGACTTCTTGCCTGAGCTGTGAATAAATTCATGAACCTGTTTTGAAAAATTTTCGAAACCTTTACCTGCATCAAGGTTATAAGTGATAACCCTTCAGTCCCTTCGGCTATAACGGGAGGATGCTCGGCAAAACGGACGTAGTGGACAGTGTTCCCATTCCTGACTGCCTCTTCCACATACGGCTGAACCAAAGCACGGTATTCATCGACAGAGGGTGTGTACCACACGACATTATCGCCCGGCCAGAGGAAATTTAATATGTTATCCAGACTATCTACTCCAGTACTAACCTGCTCAATTCCACTCATATCACTACCCTTTTTAAAAGAAAGCGGGGGGGCGATAAAGCCCCCCCGCCCTGTATATTTTTTTTATATAAGTCCGAGAGAGATCATTGCATCAGCTACCTTACGGAAACCTGCAATGTTTGCACCTGTAATGTAGTTACCAGGGCAACCGAACTCTTCAGCCTGCTCGTAGCATGACTTGTGTATATTTTTCATGATATCATGGAGTCTCTTCTCTGTGTATTCGAATGTCCATGAATCACGGCTGGCGTTCTGCTGCATCTCAAGTGCGGATGTAGCAACTCCACCTGCGTTAGCTGCTTTACCTGGTCCGAAGAGTACGCCTGCATTGAGGAATACTTTTGTACCGTTAGGTGTTGTAGGCATGTTAGCACCCTCACCAACAGCTATACAGCCGTTTTTAACAAGCATCTCTGCATCTTTCTCGTGCAGTTCGTTCTGTGTAGCAGATGGCATAGCAACCTGACATGGAACTTCCCAAAGATTTCCTTTCTCTTTATAGACAGCATGCTTACGATACTCACAGTAGTCTTTGATTCTTCTACGCTCGATCTCTTTAAGCTGCTTAACGAGGTCGAGGTCGATACCCTGCTCATCGTAAATATATCCGGCAGAGTCAGAAAGTGTAACAACCTTTCCACCGAGCTGATTGATCTTCTCTGTTGTATAGATAGCAACGTTACCTGAACCGGAAACGGAACACACTTTACCTTCTAATGAATCTTTCTTAGTCTTAAGCATTTCATCGACAAAATAAACTGCTCCGTAACCTGTAGCCTCAGTACGAACAAGTGAACCGCCCCCCCATGAGAGACCTTTACCTGTGAGAACTCCGGCATCGTATCTGTTTGTTACTCTCTTGTACTGACCGAACATGTAACCGATTTCCCTGCCGCCGACACCTATGTCACCTGCAGGTACGTCTGTATTCTCGCCTATGTGTCTGTAAAGCTCAGTCATAAATGACTGGCAGAAACGCATGATTTCAGCATCTGATCTACCTTAGGGTTGAAGTCAGAACCACCTTTACCACCACCTATAGGAAGACCTGTAAGTGCATTCTTAAAAATCTGCTCAAATCCAAGGAATTTGATAATTCCGAGATATACTGATTCGTGGAATCTAAGTCCGCCTTTATATGGTCCGAGTGCAGAGTTGAACTCAACACGGAATCCTCTGTTTATATGGATGTTCCCTTTATCGTCAGCCCAAGGAACTCTGAAGATTATCTGACGCTCCGGCTCGCATATTCTCTCGATAATTTTATGGTCGGCATAGTCAGGATATTTCTCTATAACCTGTCCAAGTGACTCAAGCACTTCTGCCACAGCCTGATGGAACTCTGTCTCTCCAGGGTTTCTTGCAATTACCTGCTTGTAGATTTCCTGAATTTTTGGTGTCATCTCACTCATTTTATGATTCTCCTTCTTAAATAATGTATTCTTCCATAAAAAAAAGACTTTATAATCTTCCTCACAACTTCTACATTAGAAACTATTGTGACGAATTTTACAATAACTATTTGCACCCCCCCTCTATGATTTCATCCCGTCTTTATCCGTTGCATATACATACACTTATATTAGCAAACTTTTACTATTATTGGGAAATTCAATATAGGTATTACATTTTTTTAA
>JDSG01000050.1_pt1 | contig 57003 bp, 73 predicted proteins | sample 199341 | NCBI WGS metagenome assembly JDSG01 (sample SAMN02584197, study PRJNA231836) | bioreactor metagenome | isolation source: continuous culture bioreactor short generation time transfer1 day 52 after... | place: Germany: Bremen | reverse complement strand
ATATAAATGCCCCCCCTCAGGGAGAACATCTATCTTAAAAATATCTTTCAGTTCTTTATAAAGGAAATCTCTGCGTTTCTCATACTCGTCCCTGTAATCCGCCAGAAACTCATAGTCGAAAGCACTCACACAGCCGAGCTGACTGACAGTAGGTGCTGATATGAAAAGGTTCTGCATAACTATCTCTGCCGAACGGACAAGTTTTTCAGGCATGATCATCCAGCCAAGTCTTGCCCCCCCAGGCATGCAGAAATATTTTGAAAAACCGTTTATAACTATGGCATCGTCAGAGAATTCCAATGCCGTATTCTCACGCTTGTCGCCGTATGCCAGACCATGATAAATCTCGTCAGATATAAAGCTGATCTCATTGGCTCTGCAATAATCCACGAGACGCTCCATATTAGATTTATCATAGAGATTACCGGTAGGGTTTGACGGTGAAGATATCTGAACAGCCTTTATATTGTCGTGCTGCCGTAACAGTTCGGGGGGGGTCATCTGATATGATGTCTCTGCACTGACAGGGATCATAATCGGCTCAATACCCAGCACGTATGAATAATTCTTATAACAGGGATAGCCCGGGTCTGTGAAGGCGAGCCTTTCGCCAATGTCCAGCAGAACCGAATAGGCGATGAGGAATGCACCTGACGTTCCCACCGTAAGCATCACTCTGGACGGGTCAACGTCCACACCGTAATGCTTCTTGTAAAATCCTGATATCTTCTCTCTGAGCGGCAGTATGCCGAGACTCTCCGTATAAGGGAACTGACCTGCATCCACAGCTTGTTTCATAGAGTCGAGCACTCCCACGGAAGGGGGGGCTATATCAGGCTGTCCCACTTCGAAATGAATACAGTCCTTGATGGCAGAAGCCTTTTTAACAATATCCATAACGATAAATGGTGACAGATTCTCTGTACGTTTCATCTATTTCTCCGCAACAGCTAAAAAGATAGGGAATTCAACATTCCTGCCGTCACGCTCCCTTTCCAGAACGACGACGGTATAAATCTCAACAGCCGCAAAGCCACTGTTCAGAAGAGCCTCTTTTACCCATTCTATCTCAAAGCCTTCCCTTTTGACATCCTCGGCAGTATCCTCATGGAACGGCATACCCACATCAACCAGATCAGCGACACACAGCTTCCCGCCGTATTTCAGCCCGTCATAGGCTTTACTGAAAAACACTTCGGGATGATCCAGATGGTGCGTAACCATAGAACTAGTCATAAGATCAAACGCTTCAGCAGGAAACCCGTCAGTATCCAGATCAAACATCACGGCGGAAAGGTTATTGAGCCTGAATCCGCCGCCTTCTCTGCCAGAACGTCCAGCATCCCCCCCTGCGAGGAGTCGTACCCCCCCGTCATACTCTCGGCATATTCAGACAGCCCAAGCAGTATGAGTCCTGTACCAGTTCCGAAATCGGCTATATCTATATTCTTCTCTGGTTTTGCATACTTCACGATTGATGACACAACATCTTTCGCAAGCTGTATCCTGCGTGTCTTTTTGTCCCATTCATTCGCTTTGGCATCAAATACCGACATATTATCTATCCTCTAAGTATTAAATCTGAATCTATTTACTGAGCAGCAGTTTATCGTCGGTAATGCCGACACCCCCCCGCACCTTCTCAAACATACCCAGCAGATCGGGGGGGATCGTAAGTCCTCTCTTCTCTTCACCCTTGATATCCACGACAACCTGACCTTCATGCATCATGATTATCCTGTTGCCGAACTCCAGAGCCTGTTTCATGTTGTGAGTTACCATCATTGCGGTCAAGCCCATATCCTTTATGAGTTTATCCGTCAGGTTCATCACAAGCTCTGCCGTTTTCGGGTCAAGGGCGGCAGTATGCTCGTCAAGAAGCAGCATCTGCGGATTAGCCATAGCAGCCATCAGCAGTGTCAACGACTGTCTCTGACCACCTGACAACAGCCCTGCATTGGTCTTTAGCCTGTCTTCAAGCCCTAGTCCGAGCTCTTTCAGCCTCTCTGCGAAGTATTTTCTATTCCTGGAGTTGACCCCCCCTTTGCGAAACCAGCGTTTAGTGCCACGCTTTGCCGCTATCGCCATGTTCTCCTCAATGGAGAGTGATTTTGCCGTACCGCTGAGAGGATCTTGGAATACCACTCCTATATACTCGGCTCTTTTATATTCAGGAACTTTAGTTATATCTTTATCATCAAACAGAACCGTCCCCCCCTCATCAGGGGGGGTCTGAAAACCTGCCACGATACTGAGCATTGTAGATTTGCCTGCTCCGTTACTCCCTATCACAGTGATGAAGTCACCCGGCTCGATCTTAAGGTCTATACCTTTAATGGCAACGTTTTCGTTAACTGTGCCTGCGTTAAATATCTTCTTAATATTCTGGAGTTCTATCATGATCTAAGACCTCCAAGCTTCTTACGCACACCCGGGAATGTCAGTGCCACAACAACAATAATAGCAGTAATCAGGTTCAAATCCCCCCCCGGTGACAGCTTGATCGGCCCCCCCAGCTCCACGGAAAGAGCAAAGGCGACCGCCATACGGTATATCATTGAACCGAGCACGACCCCCCCGATAACAGCCTTCAAAACAGATGAACTGCTGAGTACCGCCTCACCGACGATAACAGAGGCAAGCCCTGCCACAACAGTACCTATCCCCCCCATATTGACGTCCGCAAAACCGAGAGACTGTGCCACCAGAGCACCACTCATGGCAACAAAAGCGTTGCTGAGTGCTACGCCGAAAAAGATCATCCTGTCGGTGTTAACCCCCCCTTGAGCTTTCACCATCTTGATGTTGTCACCCGTAGCACGGAGAGCAAGCCCTATATCTGTATGGAAAAACCACACCAAAAAGGCACATATCATCACAGTAAAAATCATAAATAACCCGATGGAGGCTATCTGGGGGGGAGAAATCCCCCCCATAGACTCCAGCGGAGTAAAAACCGTCTCATAGCCCAGAAGCGGTATGTTGGGCATACCCATTATTCGAAGGTTAATGGAATAAAGACCTATCATGGTCAGAATTCCTGCCAGTAGATTTAGGATTTTCAGCTTAGTATTAAGCAATGCTGTTATTGCTCCGGCACCGAATCCTGCGAGAGCAGCCATAGCCACTGACAGATAAGGATCGAAGCCTTTAGTTATCAGAAGAGCACTGACAGCCGCACCGAGAGGGAGCGAACCGTCAACGGACAGATCAGGAAAATCCAAAGCCCTGAATGTTAGAAAAACACCAAGAGCCATGAGCGAGAACACGAGTCCATGCTCAATGGCTCCCATAAATGCGAAATATGACATCTATTTAATTACTTCGTCAGCAGCTTTTAATATCTCAGCAGAGAACTTATGGTTGATGGCTTTAGCCGCTTTTGCGTTGAGCAGAAGTTTCAGATCCTTTTGAAATTCAACTGAAACATTCCCCCCCGGCTTTTCACCTTTAAGGATACGGCAAACCATAGAACCTGTCTGTAAACCGTGCTTGTAATAATCAAAACCTTTCGCCGCAAGAGCTCCACGCTTAACAGAATCTGTATCAGACATAACAAGCGGAATATCATGCTCCTCAGCAATCTTTACCACTGATTCGAGAGCAGAAACAACAGTGTTGTCCGTTGTTACGAATATAGCCTGAACCTTGCCCACAAGTGACTGAGCCGCAGAGTAGACACCTGATGAGTTAGCAATCGCACGCTCAATGAGCTTAACGCCGCGTTTCTTGGCAGCAGCTTAGTGAGCTCAAGCTGTGAACGGCTGTTTTGCTCGCCTGAGTTATAGATTATACCCACAGCCTCAGGGTTGAAGCCCATATCAAATATAAGACCGAACTGAGCATCGATAGGAGCAAGATCACTGACACCCGTCACGCTTCCGCCCGGCTTTTCGAGATTGGAAACCATCTTCGCACCCACAGGGTCTGTCACGGCGGAGAAGATCACAGGGGGGGTTGAAGGGGGGGACAGCTTCTGAAATGTATTGATAAGTGAAAGTGCAGTCGGCGTAGCTATACCTATTACGAGGTCTTTCTTATCCCCCCCTGCAAATTTATTCGCGATCTGATTAGCAGTAACCATATTTCCCTGAGCTGACTGAGTATCAAACTCAATATTCTCTCCTGCTTTATATCCGCAAGACTCAAGTGACTTTATGATACCGTCACGAGCCGCGTCAAGTGCAGGGTGCTCAACTATCTGAGAGATACCGATCTTAACCATCTCTCCGGCGAATGCCGTAGACACGCTTAAAACGAGAAGTGCGCAAATGAGTAATTTTTTTCATTATTCATATCCTCTATTTATTTCTTTTGGAAAGCTGATTTTACCTGCATCGTTTAAAAATTCAAGAATAACATTCAACTCATCTCTTTTTCATATTTTCAAACGTAGTTTTTTTATGTAAAACTGACAGGCAGTCAGTCAATGTGAAGCCTATGGGGGGGGCTGTTTTATCCCCCCCCTCTCGCAGTGACACACCAGATATATATCGGAGGAAAGAATGAAAGCCGTATTAATGAAAGAGTTTGGCAGTGCAGATGTCCTATACATAGGCGAAGCGGAAAAACCTAGCCCTGCAGGGGGGGATCAGGTTCTTATAAAAGTAGCAACTACATCAATCAACAGACCCGACCTAGTTCAGCGTGAGGGTAACTATCCACCGCCGAAAGGGGGGGATTCAGAGATTCTCGGGCTTGAGGTTGCAGGAATCATAGAAGAGCTTGGTTCTGACGTTACAGGCTGGAAGGTCGGCGACAAAGTCATGACACTTGTCGGCGGCGGCGGATATGCAGAGTATGCAGTGGCGTATGCATGTCACCTTATGCCTATCCAGAAGGGATGAGCTACGAAGAAGCAGCATGTGTATGTGAGTCATACATCACAGCCTTTTCAAATGTATTTATGATCGGAGAGTTTCAGGATAGTCAGACGGCAATCTTCCACGGCGGAGGTGGCGGTGTTAACACAGCCGCAATACAACTCTCCAATGCTCTCACACCAAACAGCAAATATATCGTGACTGCCGCTCCTGATAAGATCGAGACAGTAAAGAAACTTGGTGCATCACTCGTGGTGGACTATACGACTACTCCTGATTTTTCTGAAGCAGTAAAAGAATACACTGAAAAAAAAGGTGTTGACCTCATCTTAGATCATGTTGGGGGGGCTAAATACCTTAAGCCGAACATGAACTCTCTGGGATACATGGGCAAGCTGGTTATAATCGGCGTTATCAGCGGTATCAAAGCTGAACTTAACCTTGCTCTCATGATGGTAAAGCGTCAGCAGATAATCGGCTCTGTTTTAAGAAGCAGACCCGTTGCGATGAAGGGGGGGGACATAGTCGCAGAATTCACCAGACGTGCCCTGCCTAAATTTGCCGATCGCACTATAGTGCCGATCATATATAAAACCTTCCCTATCGAAGAAGCGGCGGAAGCCACAAAACTATGGAAGCTGACGCACACTTCGGCAAGATAGTATTAAAGATTCAAGACATTTAACCTATTCACAGCCCCCCCTCTTTCATCAGGGGGGGGCTGTTTTTCCTCAGGACTTAAAAGATTTATTACTGAATAACAAAATGACGAGTCGTTCTGAGTGAACGAAGCGTGTGAAGAACCTGATACTGATAGAGAATCCAAGGGCTCAGATCCTTCGTATAAGCTCAGGGTGACAGGCTATTTTTTTTGTATTAAAAACTGTTTTCTGATTTTCATATAATCTGTATATTTTTTCTTAACTGTATTGGTGTAATCTCACTATGAAGAGGTGACTTATGAGTAATATTAAGATTTATCAGGTTGACGCTTTCGCAGATGAACTATTCAAAGGCAACCCTGCGGCAGTATGCCCCCCCATCGATGAGGAACTCCCCCCCTCCGAGCTCATGCAAAAGATAACCTCAGAAAATAATCTATCCGAAACCGCCTTTATTTTTAAAAAAAGACGATAAGCTACACATACGCTGGTTTACTCCTGCGTGCGAGGTGGACTTATGTGGTCACGCCACACTCGCAAGTGCTCATGTACTCTTCAATCATGAAGGTTTCAACGGCGATATTATAGAGATTCAGTCAAAAAGCGGTCCATTGAGGGTATCAAAGGTTAAAGATATGCTCGAGCTGGACTTCCCTGTGGAGATATCCAGAGAATGCCCCCCCCTGAACCGATCATAGAAAACGCCCTCGGTAAAAAACCGCTAGGTACATATATCGGCACCGACTATATGGTTATACTGGCAAATGAATCCGACGTGGTTAATCTGCAACCTGATTTCAGAGAATTGATGAAGCTGAACTCACGAGGTTTGATAGTAACAGCCGCAGGCGATAACTGCGACTTCGTGAGCAGGTGGTTCGGTTCTCAGTCCGGAGTGGACGAAGACCCTGTAACAGGCTCAGCCCACTGCCAACTGACTCCGTTCTGGGCAGATAAACTTTCCAAAACTAAACTGCATGCAAGACAGGTCTCAAAAAGGGGGGGCGGAACACTCCTCTGCTCTCTTGAAGGTGACAGGGTAAAGATGTCAGGCAGAGCCGTCACATACATGAAAGGCCACATAACTCTTTAAGGAGCTTTGATGTGAATATGAAACAACTGCGTGAAAAATTCCTACAGGAACTCAGTGAAAAAACAAATTTCGAAACTGCAAAGGATTATGCATTCGATTATATAGATAAAGTACAAACTATGCCTGTATTCCCTTCGGATGAGGCACTTGAGAAGCTCAGCATATTCGACACACCCATGAGCAGCGAGCCGATGGAAGCAAAAGAGATAATAGACATGCTGCACGGCTATGGTTCACCCGCAACAGTCGCACAAACCGGCGGCAGGTATTTTGGTTTTGTCAATGGCGGTGCTATACCTGCATCACTTAATGCAAAATGGCTCAGTGATATATGGGATCAGAATGCTGTTCTTTACGCCGCATCCCCCCCCATAAGCTCGAAGCTCGAGGAAGTTTGTGAAGCCTGGCTCAAAGACCTTTTGACTCTGCCTGACAAAACTGTTGCAGGTTTTGTGGGGGGGGCTCGTCCACTGCTACATTGTGCGGACTTGCGGCCGCCAGATACAGACTGCTGAAAAACATGAACTGGGACATACTTGATATGGGTCTTGCTGACGCACCTAAACTTGATATAGTTCTCAGCAATCAGGCTCACTCTACAGTGTTTAAAGCTTTATCCTGTTAGGGTTTGGTAAAAAACAGCTCAAAGTCATACCGTCCGACAATGAAGGTAGACTCACATACGACAGTCTGCCTGAGCTGTCGTCAAACACACTCCTTATCTTACAGGCAGGGAATGTCAATACAGGTTCTTTTGACGAATTTGACACGATATGCCGTGAAGCTAATGATAAAGGAGCATGGGTACATATAGACGGAGCTTTTGGTTTATGGGCTGAATGTTCCGCATCAAAAAAACATCTGACCAAAGGCATCCACATGGCTGATTCATGGTCTATGGACGCACACAAAACCCTGAATGCCCCCCCATACGACTGCGGAATAGTTTTATGCAAAGATAAAGATGCTCTGATGTCTGCTATGCAGGCAACAGGTTCATATATAATCTACGGAGACAGAAGGGACGGAATGCTTTATACACCGGAAATGTCCCGACGTGCGAGATCAGTGGAGCTTTGGGCAACCCTTGCGGCACTCGGCAAAGACGGAATCGAGGCATTGGTGGACGAGCTCTGCTTTAATGCAGGTCTTCTGGCTGAAAAGCTAAGCGATGCAAGCTTTGAAGTATTAAACAATGTAGTTTTTAATCAGATAATCGTTAGATACAAAAATGATGAGTACACTAACAAGCTTCTGGAAGCCATACAGAAGTCATCGGTTTTATGGTGCGGTCCTTCTAAGTTTCAAGGAATGTCAGTTATCAGAATATCGGTATGTTCGTGGGTGACGGATGAAACAGATATAGACAAGGTCGCAAAGGCATTTATAAAAGCTAAAAAAAAGATATCGATAAGGGCTAACCGCATGCAGTGCCCGGCTGCAGCTTATTCAATACTATAGAGAAAACTGCTCCCTGCTCGTCATTGCCTGCCTGAAGAGTACCTTTCATATGGTCTTCTATGATCAGTTTTGACATGTACAGACCTATGCCTGTCCCTTTCCCTTCGCTCTTAGTGGTGAAATACGGATCAAAAATCTTGCTGATAACTTCATTATCTATACCGCCGCCATTGTCGCACACTCGTACAATAACCTTGTCCTCACTCGCCTCAACCACTATATCCAGTTTTTTATCACGCGGTTTACTCTCCAAAGCATCTTTGGCGTTCTGGATTATATTCATCAAAACCTGCTTGAACTCTGACGGGTATCCTGCAACGAGGGACATAGGATGCTCACACGGCGGATGCTCCAGATTATTACAGCTCAGAAACTCTTTATGACTGCACTTACAGCTCACGGTATAATCTATGAAATGATTCTTTAACTGAGCATCCACAAGAGATACTGTCTCGATAACAGCCTTGATAACCTCAAACTCTGTCTGCGTGGTCGTCGGATTGAAGAAACTGCGGAAATCATCTATCGTTTTAGACATATGCTGTATAAGAGCCATTGTATCTTTATTGAAATTGTTCAGCATCTCTTCCGTTGCACTTTCGTCTTTAACACTGCTGATGATATATTGGATATACAGCCCCCCCAGAGAATTGAGCGGCTGTCTCCACTGATGAGCTATAGCATTGATCATCTGCCCCCCATATCTGCGAACTTCTTTTGCTCAAAAAAAACAACTGTTCATGCTGAATACGCTTATCAGTCTCAATCTTTATCTTGTCCTCCAGATCCAGTGCCAAAGCCTGTAGCTGGTGTGTTCTGTCGATGAGCTGCTGTTTGGCTATCTCCAGCTCAGTGACAATACTTGCAGTGACAACAACTCCCACAACCTCTTTATTTTCGAAATGCGGAGCGAAACTGATATCCAGACACATCCTGTCACAATGCTGAACATGCACCCACTGCTGAAACTTGACTATCTCCCCCCCTTTGAAGCAGGATGTCAGATGCCCGTCGATGACCTCTCTATAACGTATATCACCGTGGAAATCTTTTAGGTGAACACCTTCTATATTCTTTCTAGGTATTTTGAATACCTCTTCATACATATTATTCACAACCACAAACCGCCTGCCGGAGTCAATATAAGCTATAAGCTCCTTGGCAGAATCCATTATATCACCGTATACTTCCAGCTCTTTATGAGCTCTGTTTAACTCACGGAGATTCTTTCTGCTGAAATAGTAAAACGATACACTTCCGCCTATGAGGAGAAGGAGAGACAAGACAGCTATAGACCCGACAGCGGCGACTTTTAAGCCTGCAATCTCTTCGTAGGGCACTCTCGCAATAACTGCCAGCCGTGTATGATCAAGGTCTATATAGTTATACCCTGCCAGATAAGTCCTTCCATTGGCAGCCGTATAAGTCATCGAGCCACTTTTTCCGGTCAATGCCGGCAGAACAGGATCAACAGTCCCTAATTCTTTGATTTCCGTGATCTCCTTATATGGGACACCATTAAGGTTGCGGTATAGATATTGATATTTGCCGCTATCATTAGCCACCAAATAAAACTCATTAGTAAAGCCGTATCTGCTTGTATCGACAAAGCTGTTTTCCAGCAGTTCGAGAGTATGGTCAAGAGCTTCTCTCATACTTTTCTTATGCCTGCTAATTTGTTGAGTGTAAATGGTTTGGATATTGTTTTTTCTGATATGTACCAGCTCGGAAAGCCTTTCTTCGTGATGAGACATTATACTGCCGTACCAGTATCTGATAACAGCGAATGAGGCTGCTGCGGATAAAAGACCAACGACTATATAAAATACAATGGCTCTGCGTGCAAATAGCTTCATATCATACATCACCGGCTTATTTAGAATGAAAACAACAATTGGATATTGGAAAAATTTTATCATTAATAATAGCGGAATACTACTGTAAAAGAATTTTACATATAGTTCTACAGCAAAACTAACAAAGGAAAAAGGGGGGGCATACAGATGTATACCCCCCCTGAGATTGATCTATTCGTTTGAAGTGGTCGACAGACTCGATATAGGGATAATCTTACAGAAATCCGCAAGTATCTGCTCCGGATTATCCGCAAAATTCTTAGCGAACTCATTAAGGCTATCATTGTAAGCCTTATCTATATCGACATCTTTAAACTGCTTGATAAAATCGTTAATGTGGTTCGTAAGGAATGTCTTATCATCAGGAGTGAGATATTCGATCTTACGAACACCTTTACCAAGCTGGTCATCAGTAATACGCCCCCCCCTAATAAAAGCTGCACCTGCGGTCATACCGCTGCATACGTAGTATCCGATAGGGTTCATACGGTTCACAACATTGAGGACAATTCCTATACCGCCCTGCGCATACTCCATAAAGTAATCGCCCATACCTTTTTCATGCCCCCCCAGTCCGTAAACTGCAACAGGAGCTTTGCGGCTGGTTAGTTTCCCTTCGAACTCTTTCAGGAAATCCTGCCAGCTCATCCTTACTCTCTTTGCTCTTCTGGACTGATATTTTTTCGTAAGCTCTTTCAGGATTATCTCGTCTGATGCATTCTGAAATCTGCTTACATCAAGATTTTTCCACTCGTCAGGCAGACCTGCCTTCATGAGCAGAAGGTTACGCACCCCCCCTCCTGACTTGGCAACACGGAATGTACCGCTTATGGCGTAAGCAGCGAAGAGGTCACTCACCTCACCAGAGATGTTGATCTCCGCAGGGTTAGATGTGTTTGCCACACCTACCTGTGCATTAGCCGGAACAGTCGTTATAGTTGAATGATTAGGGATCACATTAACCTTTACGTCTCGGAGGAATGCAAATGCGTGGTTGCCCACCAGACCTCTGACGGTTATCTCTTCGCATTTGATACCTGTTCCTAAGGCTCTCTGCCCCCCCATCACATTATCTAGGTAGAACTTAGATACCCCCCCTCTATCCACAGCCTCTTTCATTATGTGGTTAAGGTGCATGGACTCTATCTGGTCGAAGCCGACATCTATCTTGAGGCTGTCGCCGTCTATCCCTGACAGAATTTTCTCAAAAACTGCCTTGTTCTCTTTCAATGATTCCTCTCTGGACATGAATATCTTCTTTTCACGACCACGTATCCCCCCCACTATAGGGACTTGCTTTGCGTGCTCTCCGCGACCGAAAGTCTCAAAGAGGAGCGGATCAGAACCGTGATATCTGAAGCGTCTAGCACCTATAACGTCTGCATGGTTTGACATACCAAGCCCTGCAGCCATCCCCCCCTCCATATCATCATGGAAGGTCTTTATCATACGTGCAATATTATCTGAGGCTGTCATAGGGTCTATCCTGTGACCATAAGGTCTGGATGTAATCCCCCCCCACGCACACTGCCCCCCCGTATGACACCTTCTGCAAAGTGTACAGCCGAGGACGTGCAGAGTACGCATACCCATACCGACAAAATCAGCACCTGCAAGCATCGTGAGCATAGCATGGAATGAATCCATCACGCCGCCCTCTGAGATTATGGAGACGTGACCACGCAGCCCTTCGGCACGGAGTGCCAAATCAGCCATGTGGGTTAAATATACTATATTGAGTCCACGGTTTTGCAGATCCACCACATGTGCCGCACCTGTCGAACCGTCACCCGCTTTTATCGTAATATAATCGAAACCTGATTTGGCAATAGCCACACAGATTTCTGCAAAGTTCCAAGCAGTACCGTAAACATCAGCTCCGATCAGTTTATCATCCCCCCAAGGAGAGCCCTAAGGGACTCAACACGCATAGGGAGTTCTTCGATGGAGTATTGAAGGTGCTGAGGGTTCGGACTTGAAAGATGTCTGAGAGCCTCCACGCAACGCAGGAGTGCAATCTCGTAATCGTTCTTCTTATCCTGTAGCCTTCCGCCCTTCCCTTTTTTGGCATCCTGTCCATATTTCATGGACACACCTGCAAATTTATCCAGCTCCACCCACGGACCGAATCCGCCTGAGCCAAACTGCAGTATACAGTGGCTGGCGGCCGCCATCATATCAGGATGGACAAAACCTTCACCTGTAAAAAACGGTCTGCCGAGTTTCACACATGCCATCATTCTGGCGAGTATAGCCTCATGACTGTTAGAACCGTAAGACTGATGTACATCGAATATCGGGGGGTATTCACTTTCAGTCTTGCTACACGCTTACCGAGATACATATCCCTCATCTGACCTGCATATTCGTTATTATGGTCTCTTGTGGGTGATAGTATCTCCGCAGCATCTATCAGCCAGTCTGTATACATCTTGGACTGACCTCGACCCAAGTGTGCACTTGAGATAGTAGATTTGCCTCCGGCACGTGATATTATATTATTAATCTGCTCCGCACCCGTAAGAGGTACGCCTATATCGTTATAGTCAGGGTTATCAAAAACCTTTATAGCACGCTGAGGGCACATCTTTACGCATCTTTTACAGTTGCAGCACTCATCAGGATTTATCCATAATATCTTCTCTACCAGATTGACCTCGTCACGGGAATCAGGGGGGGAAACTCTATGACCTTCATCATCATAAAAACGCTCTTCCATGGTGAAAACACCATGTCCTGCCGAGGGTTTTGTAGTGTTGTGGGTACAGGACTCCACACATGTTGAACAGTGCACGCACCCTCTGCCCGGTTCTTCGATATCGTCAGTCACCTTCACCCAGTATCTTGCCCCCCCCTGAGCGAAAATCCCTTTCTCCTCAGGTTCTGTATACCTTATGGATCTCTGTATAATTACATCTTTTTTATCAATCATTTTTCTTCCACCCATAATCCAGTCTGGTCACCTTCTTATCTTTAACATTAAAGCCCACGATCTTCCCTGCCTCAGGTCGAACATATTCAGCTCTTCATGCATAAAATAAGCAGCAGAGATAACAGCCCTCTGCTCCGAACCGAGTAGAGCAACCTTGTCATTTATCCCCCCCACGGAAAACGATCTGAGGTGATCTCTGTCCGTGAAGCCGACCATAGTATCTTCCACGAGAGTGATAGCCGTTGCAGGCCCCCCCGACATCTTCATACGGTAGAGGAAAGGGCTGACCATAAGCTCGTCATATCTTTCTCTAGCCTCTTTTGTCATGGAGTTCAGCTCCTGAGGGAACTTCCTGCACATTATCCATTCTATCTCCTCAAGGGAGTACCCCCCCTGCTTCAGCAGATATTGAACAGATAGGAATATAGCCTCTGAATCTGTCCCTGCGGTCAATTGAATATCCAGCTGTTCGAGAGCTCTGGCATTTGCCATATCGCTTGAAAGGTGTCCGTTATGCACACCTGCGACCTCGCCGATGGATATAGGCTGAGGCCCCCCCCACCAAAGACCACGCCCCCCCTGAGATGTAGGCCAGCGTAGATGTATAAGGCAAGCATCATAATAGTGGTTTTCATATTTATGAATGTCGTAGATAGCAATGGTATCAGCCAGCTCATAGGCTGTCAGGAATGTGCCGTTGTACTTGGAGCTGGAAAAAATTCTGGCATCGTCTATATATTTTTTATTAAATCTTGTAACGCAAAGTGAGACATAGTCCTGTTCATTCTTAATACGCTCACGGAACATCATCTCTTCAGGTGACGGAGGTACAATGCTGTAATGCATTATCACAGGAAGATCGTATTCGTAATAGAATTTACGCTCCACCATATCCTTCTTTTCAAGGATGCGAAGCCCCCCCATACTGCTTATAACTTCGTCCAGCTCGGATATCTTGTCCTCTGAACGAAACATGATATGAAAGTTGAAAAATCCTGTGTCTTTATACAGACTCTTCAGAGTTACCCCCCCTGCACCTGTACGACCACGGTACTGCAAGCACCTTGCCGCCTTGAGGAGTGCATCCAGACTGAAATCACCTGCAACAGCCAACAGACCGCAAGCACCACCGGGCAAACCTAGGTCTCCGCCTGAAAAATCATTAACACTTATATTTCTTGATGTTGAGTGCCCTTCTTTTTTAATGATCATGGTCGCACCCTCCATCGAACAGCTCGCATGCCGATATGTATTGTTTCTTTCTGAATTCGTCCAGCTTTGAACCTTCCTTCGTCACTGTCAGAGCCGATCTGGGGGGGCAGGCTTCCACACTCTTGTATGTGGCATCCCCCCCCAGCTTATCCTCCAGAAACTCGTAAAAGTGTTCATCCTTATCCGGTGTCCATTCCTTATGCATCTTCATAAGTGAACCGTCACTGTAGTGGTAGCACCAGTCGCACTGAATGCAGATTCCGCAGTTAAAGCACCTGGAGGACATAAGCATAGCCATATCCTCACCCACCGTCTGAACTATCTCATTAAAGTTCCCTTCTCTATCTTCCACAGGCAGCTCATCTTCCACAAGCCGTCCTGTCTTTTCGAAATACTTAATATTAAGAGTATTGTAAAAGGCGATATCACGTTTCTGATCAGCCTCAACATCCTCACCGAGGAACTCGCGGACAGCCTTAACCGTGTCCTGAGCAAGCCCAACGACACGAACGACCATACCTGTGCTCTCGACATTCCCCCCCATTGCGGCATCGCCTGTTATGAATATCTTCTCACTATCCCCCCCTTCCTGCAGATCAGGACAGAGCATACGCGGGAAATCTATGGTGAAGCTTTCCCCCCCAACAAAATAAAGATCCGGTCTGTCGCCTATAGCTAGGACTATACGATCGAACTCCAGCTTTTCTATTAATCCCGGAACGGCAAAAGGCTTTGCTCTTCCGCTCTCATCGACAGGACCGAGCTTCATCACCTGCACGTGCAGTCTAAGACCCTTTTTGGTCTGCTCTATCTTAAGCGGCTGACGGAGAAATTTATAATCCACCCCCCCTTCCGCTATGGTATCCGCCACCTCTCCGGAGTGAGCCGTCATTTCGTCCTCTGTCCTTCTGTAGACTACAGTAGGACTAGCACCGAGACGAGTGGAGCTTCTGGCGACATCAATGGCGGAATATCCACCGCCTATCACGCAAATCCGCTCACCCTTTTTTATATTCAGATCATCAGCCTGACCGAAGTTGATTTTTTGCAGGAAAGGGATAGCAGACTCAACACCTGAAAGGTTTTCGCCCTCAATCCCCCCCATCTCCACAGGCTTATGAGCCCCCCCAGTGGAAACTATGACCGCATCATACTCTCTCGCCAGATTCAAGAATTTATCTTTATTGATGTTCTCGTTACATTTTATATTTACTCCGGTCTTCTTAATGAACCCGAGCTCACTTTCAAAAATGTCTCTGGGATATCTGAATGCAGGTATACCCTGAGTCAACAGTCCGCCGGGTCTATCAGCCTTTTCATAGACATCAGTACGATAACCCAGCCTCGCCAAAAAGTATGCCGCAGACAAACCGGCAGGTCCCGAGCCTATCACAGCTATTTTCTTATTATTTGATTCAGCTAACTTCTTAGGTTCGAGATTATTCTTATAACCCCCCCAGTCAGAAATGAAACGCTCCATAGCCTTTATGTCGACAGCTTCGTCGAACTTCGTTCGGTTGCAGCTGTCTCACATGGATGGTCGCAGAATCGTCCGCATCCAGAGCTGAATGGGTTGGTCTCTTTTAACACATAGAACGCCTCTTCGAAACGTCCAAGCTCCGCAAGGTGTAAAAATCGCGGAATGTCATTTCTGGCATAGCATCCATGATTTCCCAGATGGTCTCTGGAGTAACATGGGCTTACCTTATTGTAATATAACGGAAAAAGTTTTTTCACCGTACCCTCCGTTCGTTATTTGAAAAAAATGAAAGTGTTCTGATTATATCTCATTTATAGATTGAATCAACTTACAAAAACGGCGAGTGCTGATTCACACCCGCCGCTTTGTTATAATGAGAGAGTAGAGGTTTTATTGGTTTTGCTTTTAACAGCAACCATATTTATAATCTATACCGTTCTTGTCTCTTTTCAAGTGTTTATTGCAGATTTATTTATCTGTCAATAAATTTCATTCAGAGGGTATTCTCAAGATAAAGCAGTTTTTCAATGGATGATTGAATTCTTCTTGATATCTCTTCCTTCGGTTTTGTCTTGTCCATGTAGGCAGTTACGGCTTTTGCTGTCTCAGACAGAGCCTCCGCCGCAACATCTGTGGATGAGGATTTGAAGTTTGAGCAGGGTAACTGACTGACACAGCATCCCATATCTCTTGCGATGAAATTCAGCACTTCTACATTTTTGTATTTTATCAGAGTGTGCAGGAAGTTTTCCAGCGTCGCAGACTTACTGCTGTCATATGCATAGTTTTTTTAACTGATTAACTGATATCCCCCCCAGCTCACATGCCAGTTTCTCTCTTCTGACACCCTTTTTGTTGATGCTCTTAAATAGCTGTCCACTGATTTCACATGCATAACGTCTAAAGTCTCCCATGATTATACCCTCTAAATACATACTTCCTATTATTCTATATCTGTGAATTTTCAATATCACGTATATAATATTTACTTATATACTATATAATAGCATATTTCAATATTGTTTTCGCTAAGTGAATAAATATTTATAAGTATCTTTAATCCAAAAATATACTGGAGTCGACATGAACCTTTATATCGTGTATTGCGACTTTGAAATAACTGACGGTTCAGGAATAGCAATAGCAGAAGTGCTGAACAATTACACTGGGATCAGATTCATGCCGACGGCGTGGATTATACACACATCAGAATCGTCAAATCTTGTCTTCGGGAAAATCGCCAAGGTAAATCAAAAACAGCATTACATCATCGTTTCAAGGCTGGATGATGAACACACCTGCAACTACCCCCCCGAAAAAAATAAAGAACTGGATCAACAAACACAGATAAGGTATGAGGACGCTACATCCCGCACAGAACACGAAATCTTTTCACAACCTTTCAGTACATACACATATACTTACTTTAGTGTCATTAATCATCCCAATTTCGCACACTCCGTTACTCAGCTAACTATTTTTGAATTATTTTTAATTCTGTACTTGGACTGTCATCATCATTTAATATATAATCTAAGAAACACAAATCGGAGAGATAGCATGTTTAAATTATTCGGAAGCAACTGTGAGATTTTCAAAGATGTATTTGAGCAGTTTTACGACAACATCATGTCCAACGAACAGCTGCAGACTTTTTTCAAAAACAAACATCACGTCAGACATATATTAAACAAACAGCTTGAGCATTTTGCGCAGATACACACCATGAACTCTGTCCAGTTAAAATCTTGCTATAGAGCGATGGGGGGGAAATCTCATGCCGAGATGGGGGGGATCAGCTTTTCCACTCTGGAAACAGCATCAGAGTATCTATTTCGCCAGTTCCTTCTGAAGTTCAGCAAATCACCGGACAAGATTATCTCTCTCGAACGTTTTTTTACACACATGAAATCAAATTTTGCATATGGATATCTTGAATACGAAGTCGAGCTTTTTACCGAACGGCTTCGTCTCCTCAATAACTACTCCAGCAACACCCATAGTCTCAAAAACCATATCGAGTGGTTTTTAATGCTGCATACGGCAATACTAAAAGACGACGGTGACACAGTCGCCATGCTGAAAGAGGCAAAACCGCCTATCGGAGAATACATAGACTCGGCTAAAGACCTGACCCACGACCTTCAAAGGGTCAGCAACAACTTTGATACCCTTGAAAAGATTCTATTTTTCAACCTTAAACAACACGACTTTAAAGGGACACTGGCTACATACATGAGCCTGAAAGAGTCTTTTCTTACCCTTACTTATCTCCTCTCTCTGATGGAGCAGGAGGCTATGGCAGATTCTTTTGCCACTGACCCTCTCACCGGGGGGGCACTCACCAGAAGGCAGATGACAGGCATGATGGATAAAGCATCGACAAAAGCTATGATAGCAGGTAAAGCATTCACCGTCGTGATGACAGATATAGACCATTTCAAAAAAAGTGAACGACACATATGGTCACAAGGCCGGCGATATGGTCTTGCAGCAGTTTGCTAAAATCCTACAGAAGCATACCGACGGACACTCGGCAGAAGTTATCAGATATGGCGGAGAGGAGTTCCTCATGATATTCCCTGAATCAGAAGGGGGGGCAGAAGCATATAAAGTGATAGACAATATCAGAGAGATTATCGAAATGACCCCCCCGTTTAATATAGGCACGGGAATGATACACATTACCTCCAGCTTCGGAATAAAAGAGGTCAGACCTGCGAAAGGAGAAATCCCAGAACCCCCCCTTGCTATTATTAAAGAAGCTGATGAAAAACTATACAATGCAAAAGAATCCGGACGCAATTGTGTAAAAATTTAACATTACCACTTGCGGAAAGAGTGAATCTGCTTACATTAGAAGTATCAACACCGGACGGATAGAACGTAGGAGACGCGGAAAGGTCTCGTGTGAAATATAGATTTCCCCCCCGGAGTTGTTAAAATAAATAGGGAGGTAGAACCATTAATACCTCGATCTTAAGCCCCCCCTGCTAATGAATCTTGAATACAAGGTTTTGCAGGGGGGGCTTTTAATTTGTATCAGTAGCTCCGAAAAGGCTTATTTCATCCCTTCACATGTAAAACTCATATTCTTCATAACATACTCAGATGTTTCTTTCCCAAACTTGAAATATTTACTGGTTGTCACTGTCTCTGCGTCGTATAAGTCAGGAATCCTGAAGAACATATATACCGTAAGAATCGCATGACCGTCCTGTCTCTTCTTTTTAACCAAAGAACGTACAAACGAAGCATCTTTACCTTTTACCATCTCTCTATGAAGGTCTATGGCGTAATAACTCTCACCCTCTCCTGATTGATGAGTAGCAAGGTAATTCATGTTTTCAGGTATCACCAGAGGTCCATATTGTCTTCTTGTAGAGATATCAACCTCTTCAGAAGTGATATTAACAACACCTATCTTGCCGTATTTAAGGCTGGTTTTCTCCCATGAAGTCGGTTCATTACTACTTACTTCTAACGTAGAACCTAACATCTCGACATCGTGCGGGAATTTGACAGTGTAGCATTTATCTACCTGCTGAACCAAAGCTCTCTTATCCTGCAACACAGGTTTAGTGTGTCCTGCACACCCCCCCACAAACATAAAAACTATTAACAATACAACAAAATATCTCACCGCAACCTCCAAATAATTTATTATGAAAGCAAAGCTAAAAGCTCCTCTTTATTACGCACATTTATGTCTATCTTCAGGTAATGCATATTCTCCTTCACATCGTCTGGCAGTTTTATATAGTCCTTCTCTGTAGTAACTATCATCTCGGCCTCCATCTCTCTCGCCTTCCTCTCTATGACGTATGTATCCCTGTCGTCATAACCGTGATGATCAGAGTAAATCTTTTTGCCGACTATATCAGCCCCCCCATAGACCTGACATACTGAAAGAATTTTCCGGGTGAAGCTATCCCTGCAAATGCAAAAACCTGCTTCCCCCCCGAAAGCTCTATATCCACCCTGCCTTTATCGTTATAGACTCCAACGTGATCTATACTGCTGAAAAAAAATCGGTTTGCCTTCAATATATTTAGCAACTTTTTCAGGGATAGTAGTATTCTCAGCCCTTGTAAATATCACTATATCTGCTCTTTTTAGTGCAGAGGCCGGTTCACGAAGATACCCGAAAGGGAACATCCACCCTGTAGATGCAGGTCTTTTATGATCGAGCAGGACAATATCTATGTCACGCTTCATCCTGCGATGCTGAAACCCGTCATCCAGCAGATATATATCAGGCTTAAATTTTTTTTCTGCGTATTCGTAGGATCTAAACCTCTCTTTACCTGTGATGACGACAGCCTCAGGGCAGTTGACCGCCATCATGTAAGGTTCGTCAGCAGCCTTATCAGGACCGACAAGGATATTTTCACCGTCGCTTATGACATTTGTATCGTAGCCTATATTCCCTTTATAGCCTCTTGAGAGGATGCAGATTTTCTTCCCCCCCTGCGAAATAAAATGCTTAGCCAGCATAATCGTAACTGGGGGGTCTTACCTGTGCCGCCCATCGAAATATTACCTATTGAAATCACTTTAGACATCTTTATTATCCTGTTGAATCTCGTATAAGAAGAGATATTTTAAATATACGTATATAAATGAACTGACAGCAACCGCCAGCCCTGCAAACCCGTCCATAAAGCCGAGTTTAAGGAAATATTTTTTTATGAAAGCGAAAATCGGCTTTGTTATTATAGAAAAATACGAAAATCGTTTACCCGCTTTATAATAGGAATCTGCGGCGATTCTGGAATATTTAACAAGCCTCTGATAGTGGTCGTAAATATCCTTATAAGAATAGTGCAGTAAATCCCCCCCCTGCTTAATCTTTTCCACGCTGCCGTTTATCTTAAGCACGTCATGAGGATCGTAACCGCCCCCCCACTCAGGCTTGCTGTCACGTCTGACAAGACGAAGCTTCCAGTCCGGCTGCCAGCTATACTTGAGAAACTTACCCATATAATAGGTTCTGCGGTTAACAATATAACCGTCAGATGTCGGCGACTCCACCGCCCTCTTTATGGACATCAAAAGTTCGCTATCGACAACCTCGTCACAATCCAGAGACAAAATCCACTCTTGTGAACATTTCTCCAGTGCAGAGTTTTTCTGCATCACGTGACCTTTCCAGTCCTCAGTGTAAACCTTCGCACCATAACTCTCTGCTATTTCGACTGTTTTATCTGTGGAATGTGAATCGACAATAATGATTTCTGAAGCGATATCGCTATAGCCACAAGGGTTTTGCCTATATTAGCTTCTTCATTAAATGATATGATAGCTACTGAGATGGGGGGGAGTTTTTCCTGCATTTATATCCCTTTATATGAATTTAAAACGGATTATAGCAACAAATCGATAAAATGCATACGGTTTTAGTTATTTTTTACTTCCCTCTATACACTTTATATGGTTAACTAAGGATAAAATACTTGAGCAATTTATAACGATATTCTATAATCAGATGTATGTTTATTGAAAGGAGCTTAGAATGGTGTACAAACCAGAAGTGAAACCTGTTCAGTCAGTCTATCACGCCCTGCAACTTTTTGAAGTTTTCAGAAATGCTGAGAACAAAGATGAGTTTGGTGTGACTGAGCTGAGCAAATCGCTTGGATTACACAAAAACAATGTTTTCAGACTGCTCGCGACTCTGGCCTCCAGAGGATATATCGAGCAAAACCTTAATACAGAAAATTACCGCCTCGGTATCGGCATCTTCAATCTGGGTCAGAAGTTTGTGAATAAACTCGGCATACTGAAGCTTTCCCGTCCATTTATGGAGAAGATAGTCTCTGAGGTTAACGAATCTGTCTACATAGGGATACTACGTGAGGGGGGGAATGTTATATACCTTGATATAGCCGAAACACAGCTTCCTGTCCGTGTTGTCAGCCGTGTAGGTAAAGATGTGCCTGCATACTGCACTGCTATAGGTAAAGTACAGCTTGCATACTCGTCCGAAGAGGAGATCAATAAGATTTACATGGGTGCGAGGCTGAAAAGATACACAGACCTCACCATAACATCTCTGCCTGTTCTCAAGAAAGAGCTTAAAAAGGTAGCAACCGATAACTATGCCTTCGACGACGAAGAGTTCGAAAACAGAGTTCGCTGTATAGCTGTCCCTATTAAAGATTATCTCGGTGTACCCGTTGCGGCACTAAGTGTAACAGGCCCTGCATGCAGGATGACAAAAGAGCGTATGGAGAAAGAGATTCTCCCTGTTGCCAGAAAATACGCCAGAGAAATCTCTAAACGTCTGGGATATCAGGAGTAGAAAACCTGCATATACAGGTTTCGTCCTAAAACCGGCCTGAGGTCTATGCCAATTTTGCGGATAATGATCTTATACCTGACTTTAAATTTCGATTTTCCTGATTAAATAACTTGGCGGTGCTTGCAGCATCGCCTTTTCTTTGGCTAAGGCACAAGCCTTTAACGGCAGATTGAAGCAAATTTTAACCATCAGGCACTATGCAGTTTCTTAAATCACCCTTTACATTTTCAGCTATATCCTATAATTTCAGAGCATGTCATATGTTGCATTAGCAAGAAAGCTCAGACCACAAAATTTTGATGAACTCTCAGGTCAGGAATTCGTTGTGACCACCCTGAAAAACTCTATAGAGATGGGGGGGCGTGTCGCACATGCTTATCTTTTCACCGGTCCAAGAGGCGTGGGTAAAACGAGTGCGGCAAGGATTCTGGCCAAAGCGGTCAACTGCCTTGATCCGCAGGGGGGGACAAACCCATGCAACAAGTGCGAAAACTGCACAGAGATAACAGACGGCACATCAATGGACGTTGTAGAGGTCGACGGTGCTTCGAACAGGGGGGGTATCGATGAAATCAGAGAACTCCGTGAGGCTGTCCGCTTTCTGCCTATTAAATGCAAATACAAGGTATATATAATCGACGAGGTTCACATGCTGACCGAGCATGCATTCAATGCTCTGCTGAAAACCCTCGAAGAACCGCCCGACTATGTAATGTTTATCCTTGCAACGACCGATGCTCAGAGGCTTCCTGCGACAATAATCTCAAGATGCCAGAAGTACGATTTTAATAAAATCCCATTCGATATTATGTATGACGCTCTGTCCGGAGCACTCGAATCAGAAGGGATCACATACGAAAAGGACGCTCTTAACCTGGTCGTCAGAAACTCCGATGGGTGCATGAGGGACTCACTGTCGCTCCTTGACCAGATTATCGCCTTCACAGGCGGTAAGCTTGACGAACAGAGCACTTCTTTCCTGCTTGGTTTTTCGGAAAAAACACTTGTGGATAACCTTTTTGAGCATGTAATAAAAGAAGAGGCCGAAAATATCCCGTCGGCAATAGAAGAGCTCTCCGCTAAAGGGGGGGTTAACTTTACTTTTGCCGCAGAGACTCTTATCGGGCACACCAGAAATCTTCTGATGCAGCTCATGACGGGCAAAGACAGCAAAGAATTGACCTCAAAAGAGAATGAGTATTACAGAGAACTGGCAAAGATTACCGGTGAACATAAACTCTATGCACTGTTTCAGGTTTTTCAAAAGCTTTTAAATGATCTGAAATTCTTTAATTTCGAACAATATATATTCGAGTTTGCCATGTATAAAGCGGCAAACATCGCATCGGTTATCTCCACCAAAGCAATATCGACAGGAGCGGCCGCTCCTGCTAAGTCGGTGACCGCTAAGAAACCTATGGCTGAAAGTTCGTCAAAGCCGACCCTCAGTAGTACAGACCTTGAGATGCAGAGCATTATATCTGCCCTTGAGAGTGCAAACCATGCATCCATATCTTCTATGCTCGGGCACGGCTATATCGTCCATATAACTGATGGTACACTGACTATAGGCTTCTCTTCCGAGAAGAAGTTTTATTTCGATTTTCTTAACAGAGCTCAGAACAACCAGATACTTAACCAAATCATACCTGCAGCATTTGAAAAAATTCAAAATGTAAAAACTATCCTCGAGCAGGATACCAAAAAAAAAAGCATAGTTGAAAAAAAACAAACCATTGAAACTTTCCACGAAAAAAAGAATCCGCTCAGAAGCCAAAGATGATCCCCCCCTTGTCCAGACACTGCTCAGAGAATTCGACGGTAAACTTGAAGAGATAGACGTTCTCCATAAGCCAAGCTTTGATTAATTTTGTCAAGTTTTTGTCAGCCACGAAATATCTTCGAACTCAATCAGCACTAATCCATTAATATATAAGACAAATAAAGCCTGACAATTATATGTATTCTTGGTGTATTGCTATCTGACTCCAACACACATAATATACATCTCCACAGTGAGGTTGATATGTTCAGAATATTTTTAATTATTTTTTTTGCTTTCTCTCCCAGCAACTTATGCATCTGCAGAAGAGAATAGAATAAATTTCGTGATAAATAGTAAACTTTTTGAAAGTTCCGTTGTCATTAGAGCAGTGGATGACGCAACACATCTGCTAAAACAGTCCTTTAAAGGTTGGTCAGTTACAACTAACCGACAGGACGCAACAATAAACATCAGGCTTAAGATAAGACCTGTTGAAAAAAAATCTCGAACAAGAGGGATTTCCCCCCCTCAAGTATTAATTATCCTGAACATTTTTACATTTGGAAGTCGAAACCCTCGAAAGGGGGGGGTTTCGATCTATCCCTAATAGCCCCCCCTAGCGAAATGGTATAGTCTATGGACTGTACGGATTTCTTCAGGAAAAGCTAGGGTTCAGGTTTTATCATCCGAAAAATACATATATACCTGAATATACTCACTGGACTCTGCCCGGCGAATTCACATTCACAGGCAAGCCACGCTTTGATAAACGTGGGTTTCACCTGCATACAATGCACCCTATGGAACTCACAGAGCAGCTCCACAGCAGTATGGACGGCACGGCTATAGACGACGTGAAAGAGTATATAGACTGGCTGGTCAGGACAGGGCAAAACGTCATGCAGTTCTGGCTGTTACGCACAGTGGACAGAGCCACATGGACAAGCTATGCAACAGAATACGTCAACTATGCAAAATCACGAGGCGTTCTTGTCGGTACGGTTATAAGCCTCTCCACCCTTCAACAGAAGCGTTTCAGGCGATCAACATACTCAACCCAATCGATTCGTATACTAAGCAGATAGATGACAATCTAAAGTGGCTTCTTCAAGTGCCGTTCGATTTCATCAGCATAGACTTTACCATGGGGGGGGAATACCTGCCCGATCTCTCCACTGTCATGCCCGACAAAAAGAAACATCTAATACAGTCAATTAAAAAGAGATACGGCGTTAATGTTATGGAGAATACACACGTTATAAAGCGTGAAGAGCAGGACAGCCCCCCCGAATGCACTGGCAAAGTAATTCATTCGGTGATGTTCTATTCGATAACAGAGGACGATGCCCCCCCTGTCTATGGGAACAAAAATCAGAAATTCATGTACGACATGATGAAGAGGGATAAACTCAGCCGTGAAACCTGGTACTGGCCTGAATCGTCATACTGGGTCACTTTCGACACCTCCGTCCCTCTATTTCTTATGCCGTATCTCAAAAGCCGTCACGACGACATTATGACTATCTCAGAAGAAGGGATAGACGGTCACGTAACATTTACGTCCGGCTGGGAATGGGGGGGATACTGGGTAATAGATTACAGTATCGCTAACTGGTCATGGCTATATACTACAAACGGCGTAGAAAAGGCCACATCGCCAACCCTGACACTCAGCGAACTCTTCGGAGATCAATCTGCAGAGCTTTTCAAAGATGCACTCACCCTGCAGGAAAAATACCTGAAGGATGAAAAACTAATCAGTCTTCTATCCGCCAAGACCCCCCCTTTCGAAGAACTGCCTTGGCCATTTAATAAATCTTTCCAGCCCGGCGGAGATTATTCAGTCTTGAGAGCCGCTGTCCCCCCCTTCTTAGGTAAAAATGACAGGGCAGAGATAGATTCCGACTCAGCTTTACTGCTGGAGTTTTACGAAGAGCTAAGCAATATTATTCTCAGCCTGCAAGCTATTGATGAATCGACAGATGATATCATAAAATATCTCAGAAGCGAGATAATTAGATCACTGCAGATAACTGCATTGAGAGCCAAACACAGACACTATACATTACTCGCAGGCGGATACAGAAACCACCGTCTCAAAGATTCGTCCAAATACTATGTATCAAACCTTCTGAAAAGTGCAGAAATGACAAGAAAAAAAAGCTATGAATATTGTCAAATCTATGGAAAATGAATACAGATATCCGGTTTCCCTCATTGCCAGAAAGATGCAGGGGGGGCACACCTCTTACGACTTCGGATACCTTTACCCCCCCGTGAGTGACCTGTTCTTTTGGGACAGGGAAGAGAAGCAGGTTGCAGGATGAGGTTTGACGCTTTTTATATGAATATCTGGAATTTCTGGGATACGCTGGGGGGGCTTGACGGACTATTTAAATAGACCTGCCTGAACAATATAGAATGTGCTTCGCACTATAGATAAAGGGGGGGACAAAGATGACACTGAATAAACAAAAATTCGGACTATTTCGTAACTTCTCTTTCGCACTGCAAGGGCTTGTCGAAGTTTTCAAGAATGAGACGTCATTCAAGGTCGAAGTGTATTTATTCGCTATCCTTCAGGTGGTTATATTCCTGCTTCCCATAGAATTATTAGCCAAGGCGATCCTCTCCACATCTATCTTCCTCCCTTTGTTTGCGGAGCTTGCTAACAGTGCTATCGAACGTAATGTCGATCTTGTAACCATGAAGTATGACAACAGAGCAAAGGCGGCAAAGGACGCAGGGAGTGCAATGGTCTTCTGCTCATTCATCATCACAGGTGTGGTCTGGTTCTGGACAGCTTTTTTCCTTATTTTTTGACTTTCATCAATTTATTTAATCCAATCATAATCCATATTATCCTAAATAGAAAACACATGGAGTATAGATATGCATGAAGGATGTAGCGGTAGTTTCGAATCAGGGAAGCAGATAGTGGATAAACTCAGAGGTATGGGATTCTCTGCCGGACAGATGCCTGTCCCACTTGAGATAACATGTGAAGATTGCGGAGAAAACTTTGAGATGAATACATTCGAAGCGAGATGTGACTGCGGTATGGTCTACGGTGTAACACCTTGCCACGCCTTCGCCGCTGAACATGTTAAAGCAGCAGGTAAAGATTACTAAATCGACTTGAATAATTAGCTCATAAAAGTTATCCTTTGCTAGATAATAAATTATTTAGCAGGTTAACATGTTCTTAACAAGTAAAAGGTCGGTAACAATATCTTTTTTTATCGACCTGCTTTTTGATATTGCTGATTTTCGCACTCTTTCCTCATCAAGCATCCGCTGTCAGGATGGACGAGGACAGTAATCAGATTGTGATCAAAGTCGGAGCATATAATAACCCACCTAAAATACAGATACTCCCTGACGGCAAGGTCACAGGATTCTGGCCTGAACTGCTTGCCCATATGTCAAATGCCGAAGGGTGGCGTGTTGAATATGTTAAAGGAAGCTGGCAGAAGGGCTTGAGAGGCTGCGTAAAGGCGAGATAGACATTATGCCTGATGTCGCTCTCACCAACGAGAGAGCCGCTGCTTACCGATTTGCTAAAATACCTGTTCTTTCCAACTGGAGCAGGGTTTACGTTCGTAAAAAAAGAAAAAAACAATCAAATCACTTAAAGACCTGTCAGGCAAAAGGATTGGAGGTTTAATCTCCAGTATAAATGTTGAAGGACCTGAAGGTGTCAACATGCTCGTCAAAAGCTTCAATCTCAGAAGCCGTGTTCTGGAATTCCATACATATGAAAACGTTTTTCAGGCTCTCGAAGACGGTTTTGTCGATGCTGTCATAGTTAACAGAAACTATGGAGATAAATATATAAAAGACCACCCCCCCGTCCGTAAAACTATGATGATGATGTCCCCCCCTTACATACTGACATTCGCCTTTTACAAAGAATCCCATGTGACACGAACCCTCTCAAGACGAATTGATCATCATATGGAAAACATGATGTATGATAATGATTCAGTCTATTATGAACTGCTTGATAAATACTTCGAAGAGCCCGTTGCTGAAAAACTTATAATCGTAATGCCTAAGTGGTTTAAGATTTTTATTGCAGTTGTGGTTGTGTCAGGAGCTTTCCTGCTCATTCTCATATCATATTCACGTATGCAGGTCAGGCGTAAAACAGAAGAACTCAGACACTTTAATGAAAACCTCCAGCATATAATTCAGGAAGAGACCACCAAAAGACTTAAAAACGAACAAGTATATTTCGAACAAAAGAAATTCACAGATATGGGGGGGCACATGATAGGTGCTATATCTCACCAGTGGCGGCAACCTCTGAATCAGGTTTTTCTTATCTCCCAATGGCTGCACGATGAATGGGAAGAGGGGGGGCAGCCCCCCCTTAGTAAAGAACATATAAAATCTTTTAAAGAACAAGCCTCTATCATTCAAAATATGTCTAATACTATTGATGATTTCAGATATTATTATGAGCCTGACGTTGAAAGGAAACAGTTCAACATAAATGAAGCTATCTTAAGCTCTATTAGGTTGATCAGCAGTGAGCTGTTTTATGACGGAATAAATGTGACTTTTAAATCCGGAGACCTCAAAATTGAAATAGAAGTCAACACAAACAACAGCTCATGTTACAACTTCAGACCCGTCTATTTCGATGGATACGCAAGTGAATTCAAGCAGATTATTCTTAATCTGATAAGGAACGCAAAAGAATCTATTAAGCTGAAAAATTTACCCAGTAAGCATATAAGCATCGAAGTGCATAATATAAATAATAAAATAGTTATCACAATTGACGATAACGGCACAGGTATCGACGAGAAAATTCTGGGGGGGAACGTCTTCGATCCGTATTTCACCACACATCAAGAGGGTGAAGGGATGGGGGGGCTGGGACTTTATATGAGCCAGATGACACTAAAGAAACACATGAACGGCTCAATAACTCTGGAGAATATCGAGGATGGAGCAAGAGCAAAAATCACTCTGAATTCAAGTCCTTCAAAATCTTAATCTCACGGCCTCTGACTTCTATATAGCCTTCTTCTGAAAGCTTTTTCAGCACACGGGAGAATGTCTCTGCGGTTGTGCCGAGGAGTAAAGCCAGCTCCCCCCCCTTCGGGACGGGCAGAGTCACAACCTTCGAGCCAACCATCTTTTGTGCCGACAGCCAGTTAACCAGTCTGGCACGCACATCATTAATAGTAAGACTCTCTATCAGATTGACAAAGTATTTGATCCTTTTTGACAGTGCTCCGATGAGTTTCATAGAAACCTTAGGGTCACTTATGATTATCTCTTCAAGCTTTTTAGCGTCTATCTCTACCAGCTCACATTCTTCAAGAGTCATTGATGTCACAGGATATTTCAGTCCAAGCTGTAAAAGTATCTCCGCAAAAATCTCTCCACCACGCACGAAATGCACTATAGCCTCGCGACCTTCGTCATTGGTACGGTAAAGTTTGATACTCCCTGAGACAAGAAAGTAGACTGTGCTCCCCCCCTCTTCCCCCCCCTCCATAAAGAGTATCTGTTTTTTTTGCGACCTTTCTGTGCTTGCAGACTTTGTCTAAAAGATTAATCAGCTCAGGTTCTCCGCTGCCGAAAAAAAACCGGTGGCGAACTGCTTAATTGCTTCTTGTTTTTTCATACGGGGGGGATTATAGCTTTTAAATTATTATTCGTCACTTCTAAATCAGCCAAAATAATCAAATATCGGGTAGACTTATTTGAAAGTGAATTTAAGAGTATCCTCTTTTTTTGTTGTCAGGGCATGCGTCTATGCAGTCGCCGCAATTATTACAGTGCAGTGAGCTGCCTTCCGTCATGGGGGGGTTGACAACCATCGGGCATGTTTTGATACATGTCAGGCACATTGAGCAATCCTCTTTCACCTTGTTCACTGTCATGCCGTGTTTAAAACGGAACAGAGACAGAAAAGTCCCCCCCGTAGGACAAAAAAAGCCTGCACCAGTACCTGTAGTAAAACAGCTCCATAAATATGATAGCAAAGACTATGGCAAGCTCAAAGGTCACATAGCCGAACTTTACTATAACCAACGCCTGTGAAGATATGATCCCCCCCGGTGCCGATATAAGATTAAGCACAGGAACGCCTATCATCATCATCACCAGTAAACCTATCAACAGGAATATAAACCTGAATTTAGATGCTTTTGACGGATACTGCTTATTATAAGCCGGCTTATTTAGTTTTATCCCCCCAGCTTCTTTTTGGCAAATTCTATCCATTCGGTAAATAGGTAGTAAGGGCAAAACCAACTGCACCACACTCTCCCAAGGAGCATAACAAGAGCTAAAGGTATTATCACAGAACCTATCATATACGCATTCAGTTTTCCCGATGCCATGATAGACTGAAAGACTGCTAAAGGGTCAGCTATGGCGCATCGCTATATCCATGGAGTAGAAAGTACCTTTGATGAAATATATCTCCCACACATTAATGAATGGGATAACAAAAATAGCAATCAGTGTGGATATCTGGGCTATACGCCTATAGGTTTTTATTGATCGTGCCATTCGTCTTTGCTCTCTTTAAACTCTATATTGTACTCGAAATCCGCCTTTTCCCCCCCGAAAGAGGTCATCTTCCGTTTTGTGTCTATGAGATCCTGCCCATGCAGAACATCGGTAATCTCTTCCGTATTGCCGTGGAGTTTATTCTTTCTGCTGTAAAAGCCCCCCCCTCTTCCTTAACCCCCCCCATACCTATCGGATAGATATTTATGGATTTAGGAGTTGTTGGGCATTTCTCTGTACATATACCGCAGCCGGTACACTTATCAGTCACGATAGGCAGGATAAACTTTTCAAGATATATAGCCTCATCCGTGAAGGGGGGGCATACATTGTTGCAAGTGTTGCAAAGCTGTGCGTACCCTTCTGAGACCCCCCCTTCTATCTCCTCTTTATAATAGAGATAATTTAGGCAGGTGTCCTGATTGATGACAGCTATCCCCCCCATTCGCACATCCGAATCCACGGTCAGCTCAGGATTGAGAGCCCCCCTGTAGGGCAAACAGGTGGACACTTCATGCATAAATAACATGCACGGGTTTCGGCATATATGTATGGTGTTCCTATTTGTAACTTGTCAAATAGATCGGCTCTGTGGATGGAGTCGTACGGACAAACCTCTATGCATCTTGCACAGCGTATGCATAGCTCCATAAACTCCTTTTCGGCAACCGCCCCCCCCGGAGGTCTAAGTCTGTTTAGCTTGAAAAAGTTTTTGAACGGATTATTATTCAGGACCTTACCAAGCTTTTCGGTAAACCTATTCCGTGCCACGATTACACTTCTTGAGATTCCAGAGGATTCTTAACTCTCCTCTTGCTTCTCTGAAACCCTTTCAGGTCCGGGATTGTTTTTCCTGATATGATGTTATCCACTTCCTCTTCGAAGTGCATCATATGATGACCTACGTCGATCACTCCTTCGATAATTTTCAGACCTGCTGTAAGCTCTTCGAGTGATTGATCATTTTCGGTCTCTATCGAGATTATAATCTGCTGGTTATCTTCGCCTACGGCGTGGATATCTATCTCTTTAAAGCCCTCAAGGCTTGTTTTAACTGAGTCTATCTTTTCAGGCTCTATGAACACGACACTTCCTGAGTAAATCATACCTAGCTCCTGCATCTACTTAAATAACATAATAACTATAGCCGACACCTGTTTATATTAAAAAAAAGCACTCCACCCGCAGGTGGAGTGCAAAATGTGATGCCGGTTGCTATTCCTATGAATAGGAATCGTTTATATCACTGATTATATATTTTTCTGCTACGTCTTTAGGTCCTGAAACCTTCTTAATCGTAACTGCGGCGACTTTGTACTCAGGCTCTTTTGAACCCGGGTCAACCACGTCGTTACATACAAAGTTGATCATTCTGTCCATCGCCTGATCGTGCATAGGCACAAAGAGGATACCAGGAAGAGCTATTTTTGTTATGTGAGCAGGAAGAACAGACTTGCCTCTTCTACTCTTAACCTCAACCATATCACCTGCCATAATGCTGTATTTCTTAGCATCATCAGGGTGAATCTCGATATATCCGTTAGGGTGAGCTCTTGATATCTCAGGAATTCTCATAGTCATAGTTCCTGTATGCCACTGCTCGATAACCCTACCTGTTGTGAGATAGAATGGATAATCCTTATCAGGCACTTCGCCCGGTCCAGCGTATGGACGAAGCCAGATGTTAGCTCTACCTTCGTTCTTTTTATCCATGTAGAAATAGAATGGTCTGTCGGTCGGCATTTTCTTACCGAACTTAGCGATAAATCCTTCATGCTCGAACATAGGATCCATTCCACGTACGTATCTCTTGTATGTGCCGGGGGGGTGATCTGTTGAAGGACAAGGCCACTGTAGTCCTGCCTTCTCTTTCTTCAGTCTGTCATATGTAGCACCTTCGAGAGTGTGGTCTGTGTCTTTAGTAACACGGATATACTCTGTCCATGCCATTTCGTTGTTCTTCATATAGTCGTCACTGTTCCAAGGGATAAGCTCTGCAAGTCCCATACGCTTAGCTATCTGAGCAGCTATCCACACGTCAGGTTTTGCATTTCCTCTAGGGGGGGCAACACACTGCTCTGTGAGCTGGCTTCTACGCTCGGAACAACCGTAAACTCCACCCTTCTCGTAGATAAATGCCGCAGGGAGCACAACATCAGCAAGCTGTGTTGTTCTCGTAGGGAATATGTCCATAACAACAAGGAAGGAATCCTTCATCCCCCCCTGAATATATTTATTCAGGTTAGGGAGCGACTGAGCAGGGTTAGTGGTACATGTGATCATAGCCTTAATAGGCTTTTCTTTATTCTTCTCACCGCCAAGTGAGTCAAACATCTTCATAGTATGGAAGCCCGGTTTCTTATCGATTGTTCCCGGCTTGATCCCCCCCCACTCCTTCTCTATGTGAGCACGCCACATGTCGTTCTTAACAGGTTTTGTACCCGGCAGGAGGTGGCAGAGAGAGCCTGTCTCACGTACACCGCCACATGCATTAGGCTGACCTGTAAGTGAGAAAGAATCCGCACCCGGCTTAAACAGGTTACCTGTGATGAGGTGAAGGTTATGCACAAGGTTGTTGGCCCATACCCCCCCTCTCTTTCTCTGGTTGAGACCCATTGTCCACAGAGACATTGAAGCACCTGAGTTTGCGAACCACTCGGCAGCTTTCCTGATGTTCTCCGCAGGGCAGCGAGTAATCTTCTCTACCTTCTCAGGAGTGAAGTCTTTAAGGAACTCTCTATATTCATCAATGCTGAATGTCTTCTTGCCGTCGGTGAATCTTGTATTCTCTTTTATGAATTTCTCATCATGCCAGTTGTTGTCAAGAATCACTTTAGCCATAGAGTGGAAAACAGCAAGGTCTGTACCCGGGTCAACAGGGAGCCAGATATCAGCGATCTTTGATGTTGTGGTCTTTCTAGGCTCGCATACGATGATCTTTACATCAGGGTTCTTCATCTTGTGACGCATAATTCTGCGGAAGATGATCGGGTGACACTCAGATGCGTTAGAACCTGTGATAAAGAAGCACTTAGAAAATTCGATATCTGCATAAGATCCGATAGGCTCATCTGAACCGAATGTGGATATATATCCTCCAACAGCAGATGCCATACAAAGTCTAGGGTTACCCTCTACCATGTTTGAACCGAATCCACCCTTGAAGAGTTTATTGAATGTGTAGCTCTCCTCTGTCATTGCCTGACCTGAGCCGTAATAAGCAACAGAGTCTTTGCCATAACGTTTATGGAAATACTTGAACTTGTTAGCTACGAAATCAAGAGCCTTGTCCCAGCTAACTTTTTTAAATGTGCCATCCTTCTGACGGATCATTGGGTCTGTGAGTCTGTCTGGGTGATACATACATTTGTATGCGAGGAAACCCTTTACGCAGAGGAATCCAAAGTTTGTCTTAGCATCAGGGTTACCCTTAATAGCTATGACTTTATCATCCTTCACGCCCACATATACACCACAGCCTGTTCCGCAGAATCGGCATGCACCCTTTACCCATTTATCAACATCTTTACCGCTAGCTTCAGCTTTTTTTAGGCATAGAGATGCCTACGGATGCCGCTGCTGCTGTTGCTACAGATGCTTTAAGAAAATTTCTTCTTGATATGCTCATTTAAGTCCCCCCCCTTACTTATAATCGTGTGCTTTATGCACGGTGAAATTGTGAGATATGTGACAGCTTGCACATCTGGCCTGAGGAGCCATATTGTTGTCTATCTGCTTAGAGTGACAACCTTCGCAAGTTGCATTGTCGGGAGATTTCACGAAATTAGCTTCATCGCCGTGACATACTTGACATTTAACACCTGTAAAACCGTGGGCAGACTCTTCCCACTGCTTATAGACATCTGGAGTTACTTCAGCATGACACTCGAGACAGTCCTTGTTACCCATATCCTCTGGATGTGGTGAACCGGCATACGCGCAGGCGAAAGCCGCAAGAACTAAAACCATTACACTCAGAACTACTCTTTTAGTAGATACCATACAATACCTCCGGTATTTAAATTGTATTTATTTAGTCTCTTTTCTAATCCTCGAAGTTAAGCGGGCCGTAGCTTCCATAAGCTACGCGACGGAGGTCGTTCTATCGACTTGTGCTATGCAAGCCGTGTTAATTCGCTGTATATAACACTGTCCCAGCTACTGCATAGGCTGTAAAAATGAATACAGAAGCAAAAACCGGGATCAGCCAAGGAAATCGTTTCATAAGTCATAACCTCTTATATACAATTCTACTGTGTGCTTTGTAAATTGGGGGGGATAAAGGTTGTAAGGCGTGTGTAAAGAATGTGAAAGAAGATAATTTTTTTCGTGAACTCTTTACAAATTCAACACACCACGTGCTTGATATGCTATCAAGCAAGGTCTATAATAAAACAACGGAGGGAGTTATGACTAATTTCGACTATATTATAGTAGGCAGCGGGATAAGCGGCATGAGCTATGCCCACTATGCTGCCAAAACAGGGAAACAGGTACTAGTTATAGACAAGAAAGACTACGCCGGCGGATGCGTAAAGTCGCTCAGGCATGAAGATTTCTGGGTAGAATTGGGTGGTCACACTATATATAACTCTTACATGACATTCATAAAAACTTCGGGAACTTGGGATAGAGGACAAGTTCCTCCCCCCCAGAGAGAAGGCAGCATTTAAGATGTATAAAGACAATGCTGTCGTTCCGCTAATGTCCTCGCTCTCCAAGATTGAGGCCGCACTCAATGTGCCTAAAATGTTCTTTAAAAAGAAGCCGGGGGGGCACACAGTCAGAGAATACTACTCGTCCGTACTCGGCAATAATAATTATGAAAATATGTTCTCCCCCCTATGCTTCAGGCAGTTATCTCGCAGGATGCATCCGATTTTCCTGCCGATATGCTCCTGAAGAAACGCGAGAGGGACAACACAGCCCCCCCACGCAACTTCACCCTCACAGGAGGGATGGCGGCTTTCATAGAGGCTGTTGCCGCTCTTGAGAACGTCACCGTATACACAGAGACAGAGGCTGTGGACATTGCCAAAGATGGCGAAAAATACATAGTAGAAACCCACTGTGGAAAAAAATATACGGCGGACAATGTAACGCTCGCCTGCCCGCCCATCTTCGCAGGGAAGCTGCTTGCAAATATAGCCCCCCCCGATGTCTCTGAGCTCCTTAATCAGATACCTGCCGTCAAGGTTGAAACGGTTGGCGTAATCGTTAATAAAAGCGATGTAAGTGTCGACAACTTCAGCTTTATCATTGCCAAAGACGATGATTTTACATCTGCTGTTTCGAGGGATATCATACCTCACGACAAATACCGTGGTTTCGCTTTTCATTTCAGAGGGGGGGACAAGCTAGACAAAGAAGGGAAGATAACCAAAATGGAAGATGTGCTCGGTATCGACAGAGGGGGGGCGATCATATCATCAGCTGAAACAGTACACTATTCGCCGACCCTAGGCATGGATCACAAAGAGAGGATCACACAAATAGACGAAAAGCTGAAAAACTATAAAGGTATCAGAATCGTAGGAAACTATTTCGGTGGAATAGCTATCGAGGACTGTGCTCTCAGGGCAGCGATCGATGCCGATTAGGCATAAATGCTTTTTGTTGCACAAAGTTACCTAACTTATTACCTATGGGTAAAGTAGTGCGGCAACATCTCCCATACGATCGACTGTGTGGGTGGCAATGTCGCTATGATCATCTTTAGAAAATTCTTTAGTAAAAACCGTGGTGACACCTGCTGATTTTGCAGACAGCAGACCTATCTCTGAATCCTCCACCGCTATGCATTCCGACGGTTTCAGACCGAGCCGTTTCATTGCATACTGATATGCATCAGGTTCAGGCTTGCCGTTTTCGTACAATTCATCGGTGACTATCAGATCGAATCTGCCAAGGTCGACGAACTCGCTGAACATTTCGACTTCAGGCATAGAACTGCCTGTAACTATTGCGGTTTTTATATCCATTTCCAAAAGCCGGTCTAAGCCGTTTGCCACAGTAACCGACCGACCTTTGAAATACTCTATCTTGGCATTTACAAATACACGCCTGATATCTATAGGGTGCATTTCAGGCAGGTAAAGTGAATGAAGCCTCTCGAAGATACACTTCCAAGTACATCCTGCAAAATTGCGTGAATCTTCCCTAGTAAGCTCTCTTCCTATTAGTCCGCTAATGGTATTTTTAAAGATCAGAAAGTTTGAGTTTTCTGTCCCGACTATTGTGTTGTCAAAGTCTAAAAGCAGTCCCTTATACAACACTATTCAGCCTTTAGAAGCCTTTTCATTTTTTGTCTCACGGTCTCAGCCTCAGGGTGCAGTTTCAGGTATCTGCTGTATTCAAATGCAGCATCACTGTTCTTGCCCATCATTTCGTATATGGTTGCTTTATTGAAATATGCCGCACCTAGATTTTTATCTATGGAAGTGGCCTTATCACAGTCGACTATTGCAGCCTCATACTCTTTCAGTTCTTTTCTCGCACTGCATCTGTTGCTGTATGCTGTCGCATCCATAGGGTTGATCTTTATGGCTAGTGAAAAATCACTCACAGCATTCTCATACTGTTTCAGCTCAATATATGCAAAACCTCTATTGTTATAAGCTGTTGCATAGTCGTTCTTCACAAGGATAGCCTGCGAACAGTCGGCAATGGCACTGTCGTACCTTTTAGACTGTAAAAAGACCTGACACCTGTTGCTCAGTGCTATATGGCTTTTCGGGTTTATACTGATAGCCTGAGTGCAAGCTTCATGAGCCGCCTCCATGTCCCCCCCTTTGTTTATATAAAGTCCACATAGATTAGTCAGAGAACTATAGTCTTTTTTGTCGAATTTATATGCCATTTTATAATTCATAATGGCGTCATCTGTTTCGCCCAGCTGAGCCTGAGTCATCGCCAGATAGCTGTAACCTCTGGAGAATTTAGGATTTTTATTGATAGATTCATTGAAGAATACTTTTGCAGTGGCATAGTCCCCCCCATCCTCAAGAGCTTTTAGCCCTTTCTTAAAGTATTTCCCTTCACCAAATGCGAAAGCAAAAGCAGCGATAGATAGAATCAGAAACACGATTGATATTTTACGCATGACAGCCTCCAATAAAATGCTAGCATAAAGATGCCAAGTCTTGCAAATCACAAAGATGTAAAGATTACCGACAGCTTCAGATTTGCACCATGCAACAAAACATCAGCTGTTATAAAACAACTCGGCTTAATCTCTTCTCAAAGCCTCTATAGGATCAAGTTTCGCAGATTGTCTCGCAGGGAACAGCCCTGCAATATATGTGATAAGAAGAGCACAGACAGTCACAACTACAAAGGTCGACAGTTCGATCTTTACAGGTATCCTGTCCATGAAATATACGTCTTCAGGCAGAGAGATCAGTTTAAATCTTTCCAGAACAAAACATATGGCAAAGCCCAGAATATTACCTATCGCCGTACCTGTGATCCCTATGATCATCCCCCCCTGCTTCATAAAAATGCTTGAAATCATCTTTTCGGGAGCTCCCATTGCACGCATGATGGCTATGTCACGTTTTTTATCCTTAACGGTGACCGTTATCATGCTTATTACATTAAATGAAGCTACGATAATGATAAGTGTGAGTATGATGAACATGGCATACTTCTCCAGCTTTAGGGCTGAGAAAAGACTCTTGTTCATACTTATCCAGTCACGTGACCAGAAAGGGAAATCCAGCTCACTCTGAATTACGGCGGCTATGTCCTTTGCCTGATCAAAATCCACCGTACTCACGCTGAATCCCGATGCAATGTCGCCTGTACCGAAGAATTCCTGAGCAGAGGTGATATTTATATAGGCGAGTGTATTATTGTACTCATACATCCCCCCCGTATCAAAAACACCCGTAACTTCGAATCGTTTCATCTTAGGCGTGATGCCGAAAGGACCTTTCTTCCCGAAAGGTGAGACCATGACAACTTCGTCGCCTAACAAAACTCCTAGACTTGCGGCAAGCTCTTTTCCGAGAGCTATAGTGGGTTTACCGCTTTCACCTGGTTTAGCCACATCTTTGAAATGACCGTCCACCATAAATTTCTCTATGGCTGTCACCTTGAGCTCTTCCTCCGGAACAACCCCCCCACGCACAACCACACCTGAAACATTATTCTGGCTGGTGAGCAGAACCTGATTTATGATGAAAGGTGAAACACCCTTTACCCCCCCTTCAACATCTTTTATAATCTTGCTGATAGACTGCCAGTTATCTATGGGCGTGACATCCACACGGTTCACCACGATATGAGCGTTCGCACCCAAAATACGGTTTTTCAGGTTGTCGGAAAAACCGCTCATAACACTCACCACAACGATAAGTGTTGCCACTCCGAGCAGTATCCCAAGAATCGAAATTCCGGATATAAAAGAGAGTATCTTATTTGATTTGCGGCTTTTGAGATACCTCTTAGCCACAAAACGTTCAAATTTCATATTTTTTTACCTCGAGACAGTGGACTATGCTGCCTTTTTCATATCGTTTCCGTCGGTCACTCACAGAGCTATATCATCTCAAGCGACTAACAGGGGGGGCTGAATAGTATGGGAGCACAGTACCTCAGCTTATCACAAGCTTGCCGATGCTGTCGGCTATTCCCATTCTATTGTTGCAGGCGGTTTGGAGCTGATATCATAAGCCACTCTGTTGATACCACGCACCTCATTTATAATCCTGTTGGATATCCTGCCGAGCACTTCATACGGGATGTGTGCCCAGTCTGCCGTCATGCCGTCTGTAGACTCTACAGCACGTATAGCAACAGCGTTTTCGTATGTCCTGTTGTCACCCATAACCCCCCCGACTGTATTAACAGGGAGCAAAACAGTGAAAGCCTGCCAGATGGTTCTGTAAAGATCAGCCTTATGCAGTTCCTCAAGGAAGATAGCATCAGCCTCACGTAGAACATCGCAACGCTCCTTAGTGACCTCACCAAGTACACGCACACCAAGCCCGGGTCCAGGGAACGGATGTCTCCAGATAAATTTATCAGGGATACCGAGTTCCAGCCCAACTTGTCTTACCTCGTCCTTGAAAAGCTCACGCAGAGGCTCAAGAAGCTTAAACTTCATGTCCTCAGGCAGTCCGCCGACATTGTGGTGTGTCTTTATAGTAGCAGAAGGTCCTTTGAACGAAACCGACTCTATCACATCGGGATAAAGTGTCCCCCCCTGTGCCAGAAAATCGAACTCGCCAAGCTTATTCGACTCCTCTTCAAATATCCTCACAAACATATTACCGATAGCTTTTCTTTTCAGCTCAGGGTCTGTGACCCCCCCTTTCAAAACCGATAAGAATTTATCTTCAGCGTAAACAGCGATAAGGTTAAGGTCAAACTTCCCTTTGAAAGCCTCTTCAACCTGTTTCCCTTCATCCTTACGCAAAAGTCCGTTATCCACAAAAACACAAGTGAGCTGATCACCTATAGCTTTTTGTATAAGCACGGCGGCAACTGACGAATCCACTCCGCCAGAAAGACCAAGCAGGACTCTTTTGTCCCCCCCCACAAGCTCACGTATGCGTGCTATCTCCGCCTCTACGAAATTATGCGGAGTCCACATCTGCTCACAACCGCAGATCTTAACTACGAAGTTTTCGAGTATCTGAGCACCGTTAACCGTGTGTGCCACCTCAGGGTGAAACTGAATGGTATAGATAGGTCTGCTGTTGTGCTTCATAGCCGCAACAGGAGCATTATCCGTCTTAGCAATAATCTTAAAATCGGCAGGCATTTTATCCAGCCTGTCGCCATGACTCATCCATACAACGAATGAATCTTCATCTATATCGGAAAAGAACAAATCTGATTTATCGGCATAAAGCTCTGCACGGCCGTATTCTCTGTGGTCAGCCTCGGCAACAACCCCCCCGCCGAAATACATCCCTGTGAGCTGATGTCCGTAGCATATCCCAAGAACAGGCACGCCAAGTTCATAAACTTCATCTGAAACTTTTGGTGCGTCTTCATCATAAACAGAAGAAGGACCGCCTGACAGGATGATCCCCCCCTTAGCCCCCCCGAACTCTTTTATCTTTTCGAACTCGACCGTACATGGAAAAATCTCACAATATACATTCGCCTCACGCACTCTGCGTGCAATAAGCTGTGTATATTGTGATCCGAAATCTAATATTAAAACCTTCTGACTATGTATATCCATTTCTACCTCTAGTTAGTACACTGTACCACCATCTTAATTATTATTCCCGTTGGCCACTTGCTATTATTATATATGCCAATGCCTGAGATTGCCGCGTCGGCAACCCTCTCCGCAATGACTTTTTCGTTTAACTGACAGCAGATACCGGCAGTCCATCAGACGACTAACAGGAGTCGCACAAATATGGATGCAAATTGCATCAACTTATATCAAGCCACTACCTGCTAGGTAGATACCCCAGTAGTTAGGAGCTTCTTTTGTTATCATAACATCGTGAACATGGCTCTCTTTAAGTCCTGCCCCCCCTGAGATGCGTACAAACTTGGCATCCTTACGAAGATCATCTATGGTGGCACAGCCCGTATAACCCATACCGGACTTCAGACCGCCGACAAGCTGATAAACTGTTGAGCGGAGCTCCCCCCCTTTATAGTGAACTCTCCCCCCCTCGATCCCTTCCGGCACAAATTTCTGCTCGGATTCAACATCATCCTGAAAATATCTGTCCTTAGAGCCTTGATTCATAGCTCCGACAGAACCCATACCACGATAGACTTTATAACTACGCCCCCCCTGAAACAGCTCTATCTCGCCCGGAGCTTCCTTTGTCCCTGCAAAGAGCGATCCCATCATGACAATACTAGCTCCTGCCGCAATCGCCTTTACTATGTCGCCTGAGTATTTTACACCACCGTCGGCGATAATAGGCACGCCGTATTTATCTGCAACAGTCGCACAGTCCATGATAGCAGTTATCTGCGGAACACCGACACCCGCGACGATTCTTGTTGTGCATATAGATCCCGGTCCGATACCGACCTTCACACAGTCAGCCCCCCCCGCCTTTATCAGATCCTCTGTAGCCTCGCCTGTTGCGACATTACCTGCCACTATCTGTACATCAGGAAATTGTTCCTTCACCCATTTCACCATCTCAAGCACTTTATATGAGTGCCCGTGAGCAGTATCTATGGCAAGGACATCAACCTTCTTATCCACAAGAGCCTGTGCTCTCAATTTTGCCTCGTCGCCAACGCCTATGGCAGCACCGACAAGCAGACGACCCATACTGTCTTTAGCGGCATATGGGTATTTGATGCGTTTATTTATATCTTTGATCGTTATCAGACCTTTCAGTTCATAATCATCATTTACTACAAGGAGTTTTTCGATCCTGTGCTCCTGCAGAAGCTTCTGGGATTCTTTAAGGGATGTGCCCTCAGGAACGGTTACCAGATTCTTGCTTGTCATATAATCAGACACTTTGGCAGTAAAGTTTTCCACGAAACGCAAGTCCCTGTTAGTAAGGATACCCACGAGTTTGCCACCGTTTATTACCGGAACACCGCTGATCTTATACTTTTTCATCAGATCAAGAGCATCCTGCACAGTCTTGTATGGTTCTATGGTAAAAGGATCGACAATCATACCTGATTCAGACCTTTTTACCTTGTCCACCTCAGCCGCCTGCTGCTCGATGGTCATGTTTTTGTGTATGAAACCTATACCACCCTCCTGAGCCATGGCTATAGCCAGCTTAGCCTCGGTAACAGAGTCCATTGCAGCACTCACCAAAGGGATATTCAGTGTTATCTTGCTTGTGAGTTTTGTCGTCGTATGAACATCTTTCGGCAGTATCTCACTCTTGGCCGGTACTAACAGAACATCATCAAATGTAAGTGCCTCGGTAACAATCTTGTCGTGGTACATATTTGCTCCTCGTATAGTGTTGTATATATCTAATGATCTTAAATTACTTTCTACTTATGCCTTTTTAGCTCAGCTTTGCGATAACAGGCATTCTTCTTTTGAACGCATTGTTACGAACACGTGCCGCAACAGTATTCACCAGCGTTTCATCAAATCCTGCTTTAACAAGCTCATCATTTGATTTCCCTTCATCTATCATTTGAGTCAGAAGCTCATCCGCCTGCTTATAGGTAAATCCAAGCTCCTGTTCGTCTGTCTGCCCTTCCCACAGGTCTGCCGTTGGTTTCTTTGTTATAACCGATTCAGGGATACCCAGATATTCCGAAAGCTCCCACACCTGCGTTTTATACAGTTCACCTATCGGATTAACAGCACATGCGGTATCTCCATACCATGTCCCGTACCCCCCCAATAGTATTTCTGTTTTATTGCTTGTTCCGACAACGATGCCGTTAACCTTAGCCGACATATCAAAAATGCATATCATACGCTGTCTCGCCATAACGTTACCCATTCGTAGTTTGCTCATATCCGGATTCTTGGCTATGTATGGGTCAACCATATCTGTGATCTCAATAATCTCGAAATTCAGCTTAAAAGCTTCTGCCACTTTGATTGCATCTTCCAGAGATTCTTTACTGCTCAGCTTGTATGGCATGCCATAGGTAAAGACCTTGTCTCCACCGAGAGCCTTTGCGGCGAGTGCGGCACTCAGTGCAGAATCGATACCGCCAGACAAGCCGATAACGACATTCTGAACTCCGATTTTTTCTGTCTCTTCTCTCAGGAAGCTTATCAATGTGTCTGCTGTTTTTTTCAAGATTCAGTTTCATCATTCTCTCTCCTAAATATTGAGAGCCTTCGTTCACACTCAGAACAAGCTGATGTTAGCACTCTGAACAAAACGAAGAACCTCATAAAATACTATACCCCCCCACACCGCTTAACATAATCAGCAAGGGCTCTAGCTAAAGCACAGTCTAATCCTGACGTATATAAGTACCCGACTTACCGCCTGTCTTTTTCATGACCTTTATGTCGCTTATTACCATATTCTTGTCCACGGCTTTGCACATGTCATATATTGTCAGGGCGGCTATGGAAGCACCTGTTAACGCCTCCATCTCAACGCCTGTTTTACCGGCCATTTTTACTTTGACCTGAATATCCACTTTTGAGTTTTCTTTATCCGGAGTGAAGTAAACATCGACCCCCCCAGTTATCTGGAGCGGATGGCACATAGGTATGAGGTTATGGGTTTGTTTGACAGACATAACGGCGGCAACACGAGCCACTTCAAAAACGTTTCGCCCCCCCTTTGCCATCTTGCCGTCGATAAGAAGCTGCAGAGTCTCCGAAGCCATAGTGATGCAACCCTCTGCGATCGCCTCACGCACAGTTTCACCCTTGTCGGTAACATCAACCATCCTACTTCTTCCTTCTTCGTCAAAATGAGTAAGCGGCATGATCAGCTCCTTAATTTAATGAGGATAGTCGGTAAACATCTCTTCCGGTCTCTGGGCAGAGCGGACATAATCCCAAATACTACCGACACCACTCTTTATTTCGTTTAGATTCGCAAAATTCTTCTCTAATGTGAGGGTGACATAAGGCTCTACCCTCCCTTTATAAGCACCGGAGATAAAATCCGGCACAACTATATCGACACGATATCGTTTATAGTTCATCACGATCATCTTCATGTATATTAATTCTATCAATTCTACCATATCCGACTGGAGTGGATTCTCTTTCAGTGACGGAACAGGTTCACCCTTCACATTGACCGCAGTATAAAGCAGCGTGATCCTGTCAGGTGATTTGCCTGAGTGAAATAGCAAAGCGGGAACAACCTTCTGTTTTTCAGCGAACCATGAGGACTGCACAGTATCATTAAACTGATCCACCAGATTATTGATCTCGATTATAGTTTTACTCTCGGATTCTTTCCTTGTTACCTGATTGAAGTCGAATGAGACATATCCTGCATAAACATATGCCTCTTTTCTGTTGTATAAAATGACCTTAAGCCATTCGCCTTCATGGTCTTTTATGAGAACTTTAGAGTTTTTACTGAGTCTTGCCAGAGCTTTACTCTTGAAATCAGGTTTTGCATAAGCGTAGGTTTTAGTCACGGCGACCTTCCCCCCCATAGCCTCCACAGTGTCAACATTGACAGGAGATTCATCAGCATCTTCCGCATCGCCCACAATCACAGTGGTATCCACGCTTTCTTCAGCCCCCCCTGAGGTTTCACCTGTAGCTGCCACGGCACAAAATGCAAACAGAAAAATTGTCAGCGCGATTAAGATTGTTTTATACATTGAACCTAAAATAGATTATATCTCCATCTTTTACTATGTATTCCTTACCTTCGAGTCGCATTTTACCAAAGTCTTTCGCTTTTGAAAGGGATTTTATCTCTTTGAAGTCATCATAGCTGACGGTTTCGGCTCTTATAAATCCTCTCTCAATATCACTATGTATCTTACCTGCAGCTTTTTGAGCTGTTGTCCCTTTTGTGATGGTCCATGCACGAACTTCTTTCTCTCCTGCAGTGAAGAATGTTATCAGGTCAAGAAGTTTGTACCCCCCCTGCTCTGTCATCTCAGTGAGTCCCGATTTCTCCAAGCCGAGATCAGCCAGAAACTCCGCCGCCTCTTCCTCTTCCAGCTCGGAAATCTCCTGCTCGATCTGTCCGCATATTTTGACACAGACAGCCCCCCCTTCCGATTCGGCAAGCTCACGAACTTTTTTCGCATGCTCGTTATCTTCCAGAAGATCGTCCTCTGAAACATTCATAACATACATAACAGGCTTAGCTGTGATAAAAGAATATTCGGAAAGTTCACGTGTAATCTCTTCATACCCTTTTATCTGACGGATAAGTGTCCCCCCCTCAGCAACAGGTCCCTGCAGTTGCAGCAGACACTCCAGTTTTTTTGAGCAGCTCTTTATCGCCGCTCTTTGAAGCTTTCTTACCACGCTCCACAGCCCTGTCTATTATTTCCATATCACTGAGCAAAAGCTCTGTGTTGATAATCTCTATATCCCGTATAGGTCTACGCTCCCTTCTACGTGTGTGATATCTCCTTCGAAACAGCGGACAACATGTGCAACAGCGTCCACCTGACGGATGTGGTAAGAAACTGATTCCCAAGCCCTTCACCCTGACTGGCACCTTTAACCAGACCCGCAATATCAACAAACTCTATGGTTGTCCTAACTACGGATTTCGGTTTTACATACTGAATGATGAAATCCTGTCTGTCATCCATAACAGGGACTATGCCCGTGTTCGGGTCTATAGTACAAAAAGGATAGTTAGCACTGGCCGCTCCGGCCTTTGTCAATGCATTAAATATTGTCGATTTACCTACGTTCGGAAGTCCGACTATTCCACAATTAAATCCCATGAGGATTCATCCTCCATTTTATTAGCAGCATCAGCAAGGAACTCTCGCTTCAAGCCGCATTCTCTGGCTATTTATTAAGCAAATATTCTCTACAAAATATCCAATGGTTTTGGTTAGGGTACTCTACAGAAAAAAAAGACTATTTTTTCTATAATTATATAAACAAAAGGCGGTCATTTCTGACCGCCTTTAAAGATTCTATTAAGTCACTTCTTATATAAGAAGTGGAGCTATAATAAGTGATACGATAGACATCAGTTTAATGAGGATGTTCATCGCAGGACCACTTGTATCCTTGAATGGGTCACCGACAGTGTCACCGGTTACAGTAGCTTTATGCTGCTCTGAACCTTTACCGTCACTACCCCCCCATGCACCTTTCTCAACAGCTTTCTTAGCGTTGTCCCATGCACCACCTGCGTTAGACATAAGCAGAGCGAGGAGAACACCTGTAACTGTAGCACCTGCGAGCATACCGCCGAGAGCTCTTTACCGAGGAGGAAGCCAACTACGACAGGAGCAAGAACTGCGATAACACCCGGAAGAACCATCTCTTTAAGAGCGGCACTTGTGGAGATATCTACACAAGTTTTTGAGTCAGGTTTAACACCCGGCTTACCTTCAAGGAGTCCGGGGGGGATTTCACGGAACTGACGGCGAATCTCTTCAACCATCTGCTCAGCAGCTTTACCAACAGATGTCATTGTAAGTGCTCCAACGAGGAATGGAAGGAAACCACCCACGAAGAGACCTATTACAACTGTAGGAGTCATGATGTTTATTGTAGAAATCTGAGCTGAAGATGCATAAGCTGCGAAAAGTGCAAGTGCAGTAAGTGCAGCAGAACCGATCGCGAAACCTTTACCTACAGCAGCAGTTGTATTACCGATTGCGTCAAGGTTATCTGTGATAGCTCTGACCTCAGGTCCGAGCTCAGCCATTTCTGAGATACCGCCGGCGTTGTCAGCGATAGGACCGTAAGCGTCAACTGTCATTGTAACACCGACTGTAGCAAGCATACCGACAGCGGCGATACCGATACCGTAAAGACCTGCTGTGAAGTTAGCTACATAGATACCCACACAGATAAGGATAATAGGCACGACAACAGACTCGAGACCAACAGCGAAACCTGTAATGATGTTAGTCGCAGGACCTGTTACAGATGCTTCAACAATCCTCTTAACAGGACCGGCAGCAGTGTAATACTCTGTCACGAGACCAACAAGTATACCGACAAATGAACCGGCAAGGAGTGACCAGAAAACACCTGTATTCACGCCGAATGATGTAACTACGAAATAAGATGCTATAAGGAAAAGCCCGGCACCTATATATGTAGAGTTACGGAGTGCCGCAGCAGGCTCTGAATTTTTCAGAAGCTTCATAGAGAACACACCGATGATAGATGATACAAGACCGACTACTGCAAGGAACACAGGGAGGAACATAAGGTTAGCCTTAAGTCCTGCCATCGGGATGCCTGTAGCAGAGAGTTTAGCAAGGAGTATCGGAGACGCTGTAGCAGCGATAGTAAGTGTAGCGATAATAGAGCCGACATACGACTCGAAAATATCCGCACCCATACCTGCGATATCACCAACGTTGTCACCAACGTTATCAGCAATAACACCGGGGGGGTTTCTAGGGTCGTCTTCAGGGATACCTGCTTCCACTTTACCAACAAGGTCAGCACCAACGTCAGCAGCTTTTGTATAGATACCGCCACCCACACGAGCAAAAAGAGCGATGGATGAAGCACCCATTGCAAATCCGTTGATGTATTTAGCTGTTTCAGGTTTACCGAAAATGATAAAGAGTACACCGACACCAAGCAGACCAAGTGAAGCAACAGCAAGACCCATTACAGCACCACCGTTATAAGAAACGGAAAGAGCAGCAGCAAGTCCGCCTGTTCTGGCAGCCTCAGAAGTTCTTACGTTTGCACGTGTAGCTGACTTCATACCGAAGAATCCAGCCATGATAGAGCATATTGCTCCGGCAAGGAAAGAGAGTGCTGTGTAAATACCAAGGTCCTTCGGAAATAGCATAAGTACGAAAACAATCACTATAAATATAGAAAGAACCTTATACTCACGGCCAAGGAAAGCCATAGCACCATCGTGAATCTGATCTGAGATATCTCTCATAGTCTCGTTCCCTACAGATTGCTTTACTACGCTTTGATAAATGACATAAGCGATAGCAAGTCCCACAATACCCAGCAGTGGAGCGAGATAAGCCAAGTTAGACATTAAACATTCCTCCTTTATGGAATTTTATTTTTAAGCGGGTTCAACCTTATCAGGTCTCTCCTGCTCTTTTTCACCATCAATATCTTCTACGGTTTCTTCTTTCTTTTTCTTAGTATTAAAGGTGTTCATAGCAGCTTTCACACCTTCATTAATACAGCAAACTACAGCTTTTACACTAATATCTATGAATTCGTCAAGTTTTTCAGTCTCTTCCTGTGAAAATTTCCCTAAAACATGACCTATAGTGTCTTTTCGGCCGTCTTTGCCTATCCCCCCCATTTTCAATCTGATGAAGTCCTTATCATTCAGCATCTGGATCATAGACCTGATCCCTTTATGACCGCCGTCATTACCGCCTTTTTTCAGTTTCAGCCTTCCGAACTCGATATCCATATCATCATGGACGGCGATTATCTCTTCAGGCTCGATTTTGAAATAGGCTGCCAGAAGCTGAACAGACTCACCTGACAGATTCATATATGTGTGCGGTTTCAGTATGTAGTGCTTGCTTCCGTTAAGGAAGAACTCCGCATACTCGCCGCGAAAGCCTTTAGAAAAGTTGGCAGAATAATCGTCCGCCAGCTTGTCTGCGAGCATAAAGCCTATATTGTGTCTCGTTTTGTCATATTTATCGCCCGGATTACCAAGACCGACAATCAGCACTTATACCTGTCCTTTCCCAAAGAGAGAGCTTATGGACTCTTTCTGATATATTCTTGTGATAGCCTCTGCAAAGAGCGGAGCAACGGAAAGCACTTCGATCTTGCTAACAGCTTTACCGAAAGGGACAGTATCTGTGATGATAACCTTCTTTATAGGGGGGGATTCGATGATACGCTCTATGGCAGGACCTGAAAGAACACCGTGAGCGGCAGAGGCATATACCTCAAGAGCACCGTGTTCCATACATGCTTTTGCAGCCTGAGTCAGAGTACCTGCTGTATCTATCATATCATCTACAAGGATAACCTTCTTATCTTTAACATCACCAATAACATGCATAACCTCGGCAACATTCGCCTTCTCTCTCCTTTTATCAACGATGGCAAGCGGAGTTTCAAGTATCTTGCTGTATGCTCTTGCTCTCGCAACGCTCCGGCATCCGGCGATACGACGATATAATCGTCGCCGAACATACCGTTAGCACGGAAATACTCATCGAACACAGGGGGGGATGAATAAAGGTTGTCCACGGGGGGGATATCAAAAAAATCCCTGAATCTGACCTGCGTGCAGGTTCATCGTTACCACCCTGTCAACACCTGACTTCGTGATGAGGTTTGCCACAAGCTTAGCCGTGATCGGAACTCTGGGCTCACTTGTTCTGTCCTGTCTGGCATAGCCGAAATACGGCATTATTGCTGTTATAGAGTTAGCTGAAGCTCTTTTGAGAGCATCCACCATTATCATCATCTCGATAAGGTGTTCCTCGGCTGGAGCACATGTGGACTGAATAAGGAAAACGTCACGACCTCTAACAGACTCATTAATACGGACGAAGATTTCTCCGTCGCTGAATTTACGTACGTCTGCATCCCCCCCAAGCCTGAGTCCCAGCTTCGCTACGATACTCTGGGCAAGTGACTTATTCGAATTTCCCGAAAATACAAGATAGTCCATCTCTAACTCCTTAAATTGTTGGATTATTTATTCTTTTTAGACCAGATGTGCGGGATATACACCCCCCCAATCCGGCTGGTTATTTTCTATTTTTTTCTTAGCTACCGCTGCGGATTTATCATCTCTGAAAATCCCGAAAACAGTAGCTCCGCTCCCACTCATCAAAGCAAAATCGGCACCTGCATCAAGCAGACTCTCTTTTGCACTCTTAACCGACGGAAAAAGCTCAAAAACCGTCTCTTCGAGACCATTATACAACAGCCCGTCGTACTCCTCGTACTCCGACGCGTGGCGCATTCTATTCACTTCTGCGGGCTTCGTCAACTTTAAATTTCCCGAAGAAAAAAACCTTTCCCGTAGGAACGTGTATACCCGGGTTCACAAGCAGGAGCGAACATTTCGGCAAACTGCCGAATTCAGTCAATATCTCTCCACGCCCTTCACCGATCATAGGTTCATTATAGAGGAAAAAGGCAGTGTCCGAACCGACCCTCGCATGATACCCGTTCTCGTCTTTATATCCATGTCAAGACTCAGCAATTCGCACACACCGTTCAGATAAGCAGCCGCATTACTGCTTCCGCCGCCCAGTCCGCCGCCGTCGGGAATATTCTTTATAAGCTCCACCTCAAACCTCTGGCTGATACCATAATCCGACTCAAGAATACTCTGAACCTGATTGATAATATTTCGTTCATCCGTAGGGATATCTTTTTTTTAGAGCAATGTATAGTCTGAATTTCAGATTTTTTTGATATTAAGGACATCGAACAGGGAAATTTTCGAAAAGAGAGTGTAAAGTTCGTGGAATCCGTCCGGTCTTTTCCCTAAAATATGCAGAAAAATATTAATCTTTCCGTAGCTTTTCAGGGATATGCCATTCATCGCAGTTTTATCTCCACTTTTGTTCCGTCACCGATAAAGACCAGCTCGGTCAGTTCGCCGTCAGTATAGCCGTATTCGAACGACTCAGTTCCATAGTCGATCCTCTTTATGAGATAATCCTGCCCGACAGCGACAGTCACTAAACCTTTTGTCATTATATACTCGTCAACCACAGCCTTGACCTTAAAGCTGTCGTCAATTTTAACATGAGGGTAGCGAATGAGTGAAACCATACTGTCCAGCCCCCCCTTCGAACGCATAAAATACGCCATATCAAGCTGACATCCTCACCCTTTTTATATGCTTCCACCTGACCGTTTTTGTAATTAACGTCGTATGCAACAGAATTAAACAGACCTAAGATTTTCAATCTGAAATTGTCCGCACAATCCTTATTCAGGTAACCTTTGAACCTCAGATTGTCATTGATGCTTTCGTAGATAACACTGACACGCCCTTTATAAGAACATACGGACTGATTAGCCTCGACAACCTTCTCTCTGATATCTGTGGGGGGGATTTCCAGTATGATATTCTTCTGGGTACAGGCGGATAAAATCATCGCCAGTATCAACACGGCAGTAAGATTAATCTTCTTTAATGATCTCATCTAGAGTCTTCCTAATCCCAAGCTTTTTCAGGATTTCTTTCATATGATCCCTGATCTCCTCTTCGTCCGGAGCTCCTTTGAGTGCCCGTTTCTGGATAGGGAGAGCCTCTTCATAACGCCCTTCCTGATAAAGAACCCATGCCATACTATCAAGATAAGCCGGCTCATCAGGTTTTTGATCTAATGCTTTTTTTAATAAGTTTTTTTTGCTTCACTGAGCCTTTTACCCTGTTCAGCATACATATATCCCAGAAAATTAAGGAGTGACGGATCTTCAGGGAAAGATTTCAATCCCTCTTCGACCACAGCTTCAGCATTGGGTTTGTCACCATTTTTATCATGTGCAAGAGCCAGATCAATATACAGCTTCACCTCGGCAGGATTATCCGTGAGACCTTTTGACAATATCTTGACGGCATTGTCGTAATCCCCCCCTTTATCTACATAAATCTGTCCCTTTATACGGTGATAGTCCACATCCTGATATATACTTTCAACCGTCTCTAATGTCTCAAGAGCCTTATCAAAAAGCCCCCCCTCTCTCATATAAATAATCGCAAGTCTTTTGCTCGCTTCTACGAAATCCGGTCTCTTGGTCAGAATCTTCTGATACCAGTCGATAGCGGTTTCATGATCGTTCGCCGATTCAGCCAGCAATGCCAGCGAATACGCAGTCTGTGTGTCGTCATTTATCTCATAGGCACGGGTAAAATACTCCTCTGCCTTATCGAAATCTTTTTTTACTGAAATATATCGTGGCAAGCTGTTTGAGAACATAAACCTTCTCGTTTTCGTTCAGAGAATCGATGATTGCACTATAATATTCAGCCGCCTCATCTGTTTTGCCTATTTTACGCAAAAGCTCAGCAAGTCTGAACTTCGCTATAGCCAGTTCAGGACTGGCATTTATCACCATTCGGAGATATTTAACAGCCTTATCATTTTCACCCTCTTTCACATAATGATCGGAGAGTTTAGCGGCGGCTATAAAGTTGCCGTCGAGATTAGCTGCCAGTTCATAGTCGTGCAGTGATTCATTTATGAGACCAAGTTTTTCATAAAATCTTGCCCTCTGGACATAATAAGCAGACTTAGGGTCATTTTTGATAAGCTTGCTATATATCTTTATTGCACCGTTATAATCTTTCAGTGCGGCATGAGCTATGGCTTCCCCCCCTTCTGCATACAGGGGGGGATTGCCTGAAAGCTCGTATGCTTTTTTTTATAAAGTTCGAAAGATTTGGTCGCCGTCTCTTCGTCGGAACGGTAATAATCCGCCAATGCACCCATCAGAACATAAGAGTCCTGATTCTTGCGGACTGCTCTCTCAAGAGTGAACTTGATCATCTCTTTATCGTCCAGCTTGCTGTAGATATTGGCTAATTTGAGATAGATATACTCATCGTCGACGGTTTCAAGGACAACCTCCAGCATTCTGGAGGCCTCCTCGAAATTTCCATCTTGTTCATATAAAGAAGCTTTGACATACAATGAATCTGCCATGGTACGGTCTATGAATAAGCCCGCAATCTTAGCATCAACACTTAATGTCAAAACAAAAATAATCAGTATCAGCGAGGAAAGAATCCTCATCCAAAGTACCTTTCAATAAATTCCGTAGTAATATCGCCGTCCTGAAATGCATGGTGCTCAAGGATACGCTCATGGAGAGGTATAGTCGTCTTGATACCCTCCACCACAAACTCATCAAGAGCTCTCTGCATTCTGGCAATAGCCATCTCCCTGTTACGACCGAACACGATAAGCTTTGCTATCATACTGTCGTAAAACGGAAGGACGTAATATCCGTCGTAACATGCGGAATCGACCCTTGTTCCAAATCCGCCCGGAGTCACGTAACCTGTGATAAGTCCCGGACACGGCATAAATGTCACCGGGTCTTCGGCATTGACACGGCACTCAATGGCATGCCCCCCCTGCAGAATGATCTCTTCCTGTTTCATAGGGAAAGGTTCTCCCGCTGCAACCCTTAGCTGAAGCTGAAGAAGGTCAGTGTTTGTAACCATCTCAGTGACAGGGTGCTCGACCTGAATACGGGTATTCATCTCCATGAAATAGAAATTCTCATCTTTATCCACAAGATACTCGATAGTCCCTGCATTTTCATACTGCAGAGCCTCAACAGCTGCAACAGATACCTCGCCCATTTTTTTTCTGGTGGCATCGCTTATAGCTGTACTTGGGGGGGATTCTTCCAGCAGTTTCTGATGACGACGCTGGATAGAACACTCACGCTCATAGAAGTGAAGTCCGTTCCCTTTGCCGTCTCCGAAAACCTGAACCTCGATATGTCTCGGGTTCTCTATAAATTTTTCGACATAAATCTCTTCTGAGTTAAATGCATTCATTGCCTCGGAACGAGCCATTTCAAATGCATTGAGGAAGCTCATCTCGTTGTGAGCAACACGCATACCCTTTCCGCCGCCGCCTGCAGATGCTTTGATCATCACAGGGAAGCCCATATCTTTGGCAATCTTAAGTGCATGGCTGGAACTTTTAACAGCCCCCCCTTCAGAACCGGGTACAACAGGTACGCCGAATTTCTTCATAGCCTCTTTCGCACTGGATTTATTCCCCCCCATCATATCAATATGCTTCGAACTAGGTCCGATGAACTTAAATCCGCAGTCTTCACAAATAGATGCAAACTCAGCATTCTCTGCCAGAAAGCCGTATCCCGGATGGATAGCGTCAACATCTGCTATCTCTGCCGCCGCTATTATACTGCGTACATTCAGATAACTATCTTTAGATGCCGCAGGCCCAATACATACAGCCTCATCAGCCATAGCCACATGAAGGGATTCTCTGTCCACGTCAGAGTAAACAGCCACTGTCTTCACATTGAGCTCTTTACAGGCTCTTATAATTCTCAGGGCGATCTCTCCCCCCCTGTTTGCTATCAATACCTTTTTAAACATTAAGTCCTCCAGAAGGCGACAATTACATAGGTTCTACGACAAAAATAGTCTCACCGAACTCTACGGGAACACCGTTCTGACCGACGATTTTAACGATTTTACAGTCATATTCAGCTTCAATTTCGTTCATAATCTTCATAGCTTCGACTATACAAAGGGTCTGTCCTTTCTTAACAGTATCCCCCCCCTCTTTAACATACGCAGACGCATCCGGTGACGGAGCAGCGTAGAAAGTACCTACGATAGGTGAAGGTATCTCTTTACCGCTCGTAACGGGAGCTGCCGCAGGGGGGGCATCCGCCTGAACAGGTGCAGCGGCCATCGGAGCTGCCTGCTGAACAGGAGCTGCCGCATACTGAGGCTGAGCTATAATCTGCTGTGTTTCGCCTACTTTTGATATATATATACTCTCTTCTGAGTTCTCATATTCAAATTCTTTAATATCTGTTTTGTCAAGAAACTTGATTAAATCCTTAATCTCTTTGATATCCATAATTAAAATCCTCCTATTTAGCTGAACTTACTCTTTCAATGTAAGACATCTCTCTCGTGTCTATCTTCAGTACATCACCTATATTTATAAAAAGCGGTACGTTAACCGTTCCGCCTGTACTAATTGTTGCAGGCTTATTTCCACCTGATACCGTATCACCTTTGAGACCGGGTTCGGTATATGTGACTTCCAGCTCAACGAAGTTAGGCAGGTCTATGCCTATCGGCTGACCATTGAAAATCTGCACACTGACCATTATGTTCTCAGGCATAAAAAGGGAAGAATCACCTATATAATCCGAAGGAACTTCTACCTGCTCGTAGCTCTCGTTATCCATAAAGAAGAAAGTCGTACCATCATTATAAAGGTACTGCATAGCTTTATCTTCAAAGTCAGGTTGCTTGATCTTTTCATCTGATTTGAAAGTACGCTCGATAACAGCTCCGGTACGAAGCTCTTCACCTTAGTACGAACAGTTGCACCGCCCCCCCTTCCGCATTTGATATGAAGATACTCGACAATGCCGTACGGCTCACCGTCGAGCTCAATCTTAGCTCCTCTTTTAAACTGGTTCGGAGTAATCATTTAACACCTCAATTTCTATATTTCGTAAATGTATTTTTCAAAAACAGCAGTGAGATTATCACAACCGTCTTTTTTTTACTACAATCGTATCTTCGAGACGGACACCGAATTTACCCGGCAGATAAATCCCCCCCGGCTCTATGGTGAGCACCATATTCTCTTCTAAAACAGTCTCATCTCTGGAGTTGAAAACAGGCTTCTCGTGGACATCTATCCCCCCCACGCCGTGCCCAAGACCGTGCCTGAAGAAGTCGCCATAACCTTTCGACTGAATATAATCTCTGGCAACAGCGTCAATCTCTGAGCACTTAACACCGACCTTAACGGCATCTTTCGCCTTGGAAAGAGCAGTGTAGACGATATCGGCAACAAGATCGACATTAGTGTCGGCACCTGTTTTAACAAGCCTTGTGACATCACTGCAATACTCTTTTTTTAGAACCGAAGTCCACAACAACAGCATCACCCTTCGCCACAATCTTATCAGATGCAATCCCGTGGGGGGGCATAGCACCTCTGTATCCTGAACCTATAATAGTATCGAATGACGGTGATTTAGCACCGTTTAACTTCATATTCTTCTCAAGTTCCGCCGCCCATAGGAGTTCGCTCACTCCGGGTTTAAAGCTGTCCAGCGACTGCAAAAAGGAATCGTGGGCACAGACAAACATCTCTCTCAGCTTTTTAAGCTCGTCCTCGTCTTTGACCATACGGAGCTTACCGATAACATCCCCCCCTGCATCTATCTGAACATTAGCAGGGCTCTCCATAAGGAGTTCATACTCAGGCAGCTTACATGCATAAGTCACGTGTACATTAGATGTTTTTTCAGCATATTCCGCCAGCATCTTACGGTAGTCATCGACTATCTTTATCTCAAAGTCAGAGCCGATCTGTACTTTTGACTGTTCGGTGTATCTGCCGTCGGTAACAAAGACAGCATTATCCGCAGATACAAAAAGGAAGGCTGTGCTTCCGGTGAATCCAGTCAGATAATATATATCAGACATTGAAGTGACAAAAAGGTTTGAAATACCTTTTTCTGCCATAGATTTTCTAAGTGGTATTAATCTTTTAATCAAGAGTTTTGCTCCAAAAAATACTCAAGGGCAAATACATAAGACATCGCACCGAATCCCGATATCACGCCCTTTGCGATATCAGAGATATATGAAACATGCCTGAACTCTTCCCTCGCAAAAACATTTGAAAGGTGAACTTCGACAACAGGCTTAGACACAGCTAAAAGTGCGTCTCTTATTGCGATACTGGTATGAGTATATGCACCTGCATTCAGTATCAATCCGTCTGCATCTGTACGATGGATCATACCTACAATGTCGCCTTCGTGGTTTGATTGAAAAAAACTCAACAAGAGCTTTACCATCAGCTTTTTGCACCAGCATTTCATTGATAGTCTCAAGTGTCGTTTCCCCCCCATAAATACTCTTCTCTCTCTTTCCGAGCATATTAAGGTTTGGACCATTGATCACCAGTATCTTCATAACAGTATCCTTAACTATTTAAAATTGATTGTTGATTATAACGAATATTCTGTTTTTATCCAGAAATAAGAGTGATTTTAATGAATTTTATCTGCTTGCCGCATTATTTTTTATAGTTTCCAACAGGTTTTCAAGCTTGTTCACCTGTTCACGTGTTTCAGGTTTGAGGTTATCAAGCATATTATCGGCCTCGTCTGGCTGTTCTTCCGTCTCGGGTCCTGACTCCAGCAGTTCATCCATAGAAGCTTCAAATATCTCTTCTTTCTCGTCAATCTCTTCCTGAACTTCTGCTTTCTCATCTTTCGACACTTCGCCTGTATCTTCATCACTGATCTCTGCACCTGATAAAAGAGCTTCCAGATCGTCCATCCCCCCCTCTTCCACAGCTTCCGTCTTTTCAGCTTCCAGTTCTGCCATCATAGCTTCCACATCTTCAACTACTTCCAGCTCAGAAGGGGGGGTATCTTCCCCCCCTTCAACCTGCTCAACCATTGCGTCTATATCATCAGCTGGCTCTTCAGCTTCTGCCTTTTCGGCTTCGAGTTCTGCCATCATGGCTTCCACATCGTCTACGACTTCCAGATCAGGAGATGCATCTTCCCCCCCTTCAACCTCTTCAACCATTGCGTCTATATCATCGGTAGGCTCTTCAGCAATTT
>JDSG01000049.1_pt1 | contig 57911 bp, 86 predicted proteins | sample 199341 | NCBI WGS metagenome assembly JDSG01 (sample SAMN02584197, study PRJNA231836) | bioreactor metagenome | isolation source: continuous culture bioreactor short generation time transfer1 day 52 after... | place: Germany: Bremen | reverse complement strand
CAATCTGATGATCCCCCCCTTTAGCTCCGCCTTTCACTATGGAGAGAGCAACCCCCCCTTCGCCGCGATATATCTTTTTACCGACCCAGCTGTCTTTCCATATAGGGTTGTCGATTTCACCACCGAGACCCGGTGTCTCAGCATGCTCATAAAATGTAATACCGCTGACGGTATTCATATCTGATTCGAGTGCGAGGAAACCATACATAGTAGACCACAGCCCCCCCGAACCGTAAATAGGGACAATCACCTTACTCAGTGCCCCCCCGTCAGCCCCCCCTTTCAGCATAAAGACAGGGACGTTTGCAGGGATACTTTTTATCCCGGCTAAGTCTTTATCTTTGCTAAGTTTTATAGATGTAGAGCCGGTGGAAAGCTTCTTGAAATTATTGAAATAAGTATCAATATTCCCTTGCACACTCTCACCTGTTTTCATATCCACAAAGACGATATCAATCGCCTCAAACGTCTTTTCAATGTCCGTATCTGCATTTAAAAGTCCGCCGGCGATAAGAACATTCTTCTTACGCTCCAGCTCTTTATTCTTATCCTGCAAAGGCTTAAGAACAACAGCAGCACCAGACACCAGAAAGGAGCACACCACAGCCAGTATTAAGGCTATGACGAATGTACGAAGATTACTTTCACGCTGCACTTCTAGCCTCCCTTCTTTTTATATTTGCCCGCACAACCAGATAATCGATCAGCGGTGCCATAATATTCGCAAACAGAACCGCCAGCATAGCCCCCCCTTCGGGATAAGCAGGGTTAACTACTCTGACAAGTGCAGTCAGAGCACCTATCATAAAACCGTAATAGAATTTACCCTTGTCGGTGAATGTGGCAGAGACAGGGTCTGTAGCCATAAAAACCGCCGCAAAGGCGAATCCGCCGAGAACAAGATGCATATGAGGAGAAAGCCCGAACATCGGGTTAGTATCAGAACCAACGATATAGAATAATCCTGTAAAAACTACTAATCCGACAACCGCTGAAAGGATAATCCGCCATGAGCTATCCCTGTGATGATGAGCACCGCCGCACCGAAAAGACATGCCAGTGCCGACGTTTCCCCCCCCATAGAACCTGGGATAAAACCTAAAAATGCATCCATAAAAGTAATATTCATCTCCAGCCCAAGTGCCTGTCCACCAAGCGGTGTGGCAGCGGAATAACCGTCAAGAGCCACCCATATGGTGTCGCCTGTGGCGGCGGCAGGATAAGAGAAGAACAAAATAGCTCTCGAAAAGAGTGCAGGGTTCACAAGGTTTCGCCCTGTACCGCCGAAAAGCTCCTTGCCGAAAACCAGACCTATCGACAGAGCCACCATAGCCTGCCATATAGGGACAGTCGGAGGGAGTATCATAGGATAAAGGAGCGACGTAACGAGGAAGGCTTCACCTATTTCATGCTTACGCACCACGGCAAAGAGGACTTCCCATGTACCGCCGACTATCATCGTCGCAATATACAGCGGAAGGAAATACAAAGAACCGTGCAGAAAATTATCACCTATGCTGGTCGGATCATAACCTGCACCGAGCATCGCAATAACCGTGTGTCTCCAGCCTGAAAGCTCCGCACCGGACGATGCGATAGCATTATTAGCCTGAAGACCCGTATTATAAAGTGCCATTATGAGGCACGGCAGAAGAGCTATAACAACCGTAGTCATTATCCTCTTCAGCTCTATCCCGTCACGAACGTGTGTACGTCCATGAGTCTTTTCAAGCGGGGGGGTATAGATGAATGTATCCACCATCTCGAAAGCAGGATACCAGCGTTCCAGCTTTCCGCCCTTTTTGAAGTGTTTTGCTTGTTTGTTAAGAAAAGCTTTCATATCAGCCTTCCTTCTCTATGGCATCTAATGCGTCCCGAAGTAAGGTGCATAATCTATCTTGCCGGGGGGGCAGACGTAAGTACAAAGGGATAAGTCCTCCTCTGAAAGCTCCAGACATCCCAGCTTCTCCGCCGTTTCCAGATCACCTACAATCAGCGACCTAAGCAGATGCGTGGGGGGGAGTATATCAAGCGGCATCACCTTTTCGTATGTTCCCACAGGAACCATAGGTCTCTCCGCTCCGTTTAATGATGTATCGAAATGCAGGCTCTTCTGACCTGTGAATCTTGAAGCAAATATATTCTTAACTGAAAACAGGTCATTACGAGGTGTTGTCCAGCCGAGCAGATATCTGTCGGTCAGCTCCGCCAGTGCAGTCACCTGAGCGAAACATGATGAAAGGTATTCAACCCCCCCGTCCTCCACCGTATATCCGTATAATGCAGAACCGATGATAAGCCTGTGTTCTCCGCTCTTCATACGCCCTTTAACAAGCTCCTTGATTGGAGCACCTTTGAGAGTCTGTATGTGGCAGGGCTTCTCAAACTCACCGGAGAGAGCAACACGAGTGGTCTCGTTCAGCTCGCCATGGGTCAGCAGATAGCCTATATCTATTACCGCAGACATATCTATCGTCCAAACCGTACGCCCCCCCAGAGAAACGGGAGCTATCAGGTGCACATGAGTGCCTGACAGACCTGCAGGGTGTGGACCGTCGAAAATCTTTATCTCTGCATCAGACAATTCAGAGAGCTGAATATCAATCCCTGCACAAACATATGTTTTGTCTGATAGTTTTGAAATTGCCTGAACACCTTTTGCAAAATAATCTTCGTTACCTTTTAAAAGTACGGACATATCAGGAGCGAGCGGACGTGTGTCCATGCAGTTGATAAGTACAGCCTTAGGTTTACGCTCGGCTGACGGACATTTTGCAAACGGTCTCTCTCTGAACGAAGAGAGCAGACCTGAACATTTCAGAAGGTCGTAAACGGCTTCACCTGTCGATGCATTCGTGTCAAACTTGACAACTTCACCTTCGCCCTTCTCAAAGACCATAGAGAGAAATTTTCTCTTATCGCCCCCCCTTTTTACTTCCTTCACCTTACCTGTGACGGGTGCGGTATAGATTATCTCAGGGTTCTTTCTGTCAGTAAAGACAGGCTGACCCTTCGAAACACTATCCCCCCCCTCTTTCACAAGCATAGATGGTTTTAATGATGGATAGTCGTCGCCAAGTATCGCAGACTGAGTTATGCCGTCGATTACATCTATATCGGCACTTGGCGTACCTCTGACAGGAAGACTAAGCCCCCCCTTCCTGATTCTGATTAGCGTCATTTCCCCCCCTCCAAAAGGTTTCTAAATAAAAGCTCCCCCCCGAGTAATATAAAATACACATTTCACTCAGGATATCACTTAATAAATACTCTTATTAAGTGTAAACCATAAGTGTATTATGTCAAGTTGAAGAGATGTAAAGAAACGAGTTATTTCTTTGCCAGACCTACGAGAATACCACTGAACCCAACCAGACATATACCGAACAGTGACAACATCCCCCCCGGCCAGCCGTCACCTGCAAAAAAAACCGAAGATAGTCGAAAAGACCAGCCCCCCCACATAACTAACCGTACTGATAACCGATGCTCTGCCGTATTTATACGCCACAGACATAAGCCACTGTGCGGCGGATGCAAGCAGACCCACCATCGCAACATAAAATATATCTGAACCAACAGGGACGAAATCCAGCGAAAGATATCTCTGATCACCCACAATAATGCGAAATATGAAATATATAGATGAACCGACAAGCCCTGCTGTCGAAAATGATAAAACTATGGTTCTTGCGTCATAATGGTTAGCAAGCCCCCCCTTTACGGAAGTGTAAGCCATGGCGGCAATCACACCGCCGCAAAGCCCTGCAACAGCACCCATAGGGGGGGCAACAGCCTGTGCAGGTTTCAATATGAGCAGCACCCCCCCAATGAAACCGACTATAATGCAGTCCAGACTTTTGGACCTGCCTTCTCTTTTAGGATATATCCTGCGAAAAGAGCCGTAAATATGGGGGGGGCAGTTTTAACAAACGTGGAAGCAGTCGCAAGTGGCAACACGCTTATAGAATAAAAGAAACAAAACATCGCAGAGAATCCGAATACACCACGCATAACAAGCAGGAACGGTTTTCCGCCGATACTGCTGGATTTATAAAAGAGCATTGAGCCTGCGAGGATAGCAAAACTGACAATGTTTCTGAAAAAGACAATTTCAAAAGTTGTATGATGAGCACTCAACATTTTGATAAAAAAAACCCATAAGAGAGAACAGAAAAGCGGCACAAAACATTATCAGAACGCCACGCAGTTCTTCGCCCAGAGCGTCAAACTTTGCTTTGGTTTCCGTGTAAGTTGTCATTGAAATCAATATAACATTCAGGGCTGAAAAATGCGAGTATCAAAATGACGGCATTCTGTGCTCCTCATGATGACAACCTAAACAAGGGAGTGATTAAAAGAAATAGTGGAAGATGAGATCAAGGCGGCCGCGTTTCATTGCATACATACCGCTGAATTTCATAACCTGACGGATTTTAGCCCGCATCTCAGGTTTATAGCAGTGAACGTGACATTTTTTACATTGAGGTTTCGGGTCGAGCGGGCATTTATCATTACGTTTCAGAGCGTATTCCAGAAGCTCCGAACAAGAAGCACAGAGACAGTTATCAACTGCCTCTATACCCTTTTTAATGTGGTTTTCCCTACAGTATATTCCTATGAAAGCATGCAGAACTTTTGCATCCTTCTTTATGCGTTTCTCTTTTTTCATATGTTATCAAGAATCTCACCGTGCCTGATTCTGTTACGCAGGTCATTGAGCTTCATATCCAGTTCCTGAAGACCTTGCAGATTAGCCTGCTCTGCCTCTGATGTTTCGATGATTTTTGAAACTCCGCCGTTTTTGATAACAAGCCTCTTGTCACCCATAAGGGCGAGTATAGGGTCATGAGTTGACATCAATACTATCTTCTCTTCACCCACAAGCAGTTCGAGAGCTTTTTTCCTGTCGATACCTGCGTTCTCTATCTCGTCGATAAGGACGATAGGCGACTTACTCAAAAAGGCTGTATCAGCTATCATCAAAGCCCTTGACTGACCACCTGAAAGGGCTGTCACGGGTGTATCACCATCAAACTTTTCCCCCCCTGCGAGCTCGTTAGCCTTCTCTATAATAAGATTGACCTTCTCCTCAGGGTTAGGGACGAAACGGCTCTCTGCGTGTATCATAACAAACTCTCTGGCGGACAGGTCCATTACAAAGTTCATATTCTGAGAAAGCTGTGCAACAGGCTTATGCTCGGGAGAAAATCTCCATGATTTATCCGCATCCGCACCGTTTATCTTTATGTGTCTTTTTGTCGGTGTATCACCCATTGCCATCCACTCTATATCAGCCAGAAGGCGGCTCTTTCCAGACCCTGTCGGGCCTACGATACAGATGATCTCTCCGGCTTTGATCTCGATATCGAAATCCTCAGCCTCACCAAACTTGTTCTGACCGCCGATTATTCTCAGGCTGTCTATCTTGGAAGTCTTCTCAGACAGATTGCCGACAGCAACCACGAAGGAGACAAAACTCTCTATGAACTCATCGGGCTCTATCCCGAGGTCTTCTAGCTTATCTTCCGAAAGACTGTTAACGAAATCTGTCACATTCCCTTCGGGTATATCAAGCCCCCCCTGCGACTCAAAAAAAATCTTTAGCAAAGGGGGGGAATTCATCACATAACAACCGGAAATCTATTTTAAGCAGTGTTTCTCTATCCATTATCCACATCCATCTTTCTAACGTTACCCATCTGATATTCCGCACCGATACGTTTTTCGCCCAGACAATAAGAACAAAGTGCTGATGGCATTGAAAAACGCAGACTTTTACCATTCAAAGTATCTGTCTCGGTCTTTTCATCTGCAAAAAGTGTAGAAAGCTCAAAAGCCCCCCCCTGACCTGTTATCCCGTTAACATGCATAATGCTCGCTTTAGGGTTGACCGCCGCAACTCTCGCCGCAAAAACTTCCCGCTCAGCCTGAGATACGATGTCCCCCCCTTTCGTTATAATGACGATATCCGCAGATTTCAGCATCGGACCTATTTTTTTTCGGTGTATTTATACCTGAAAGGTTATCAATAACACATACCGCAAGGATCTCTTTGATATGCGGTGAACACCTGTTACAAAGCCCAGCAGACTCACTTATAAGTATGTCTACGCCCTGTTTCTGCCCCCCCCATTCAAAGGACTCTGAAACGTTACTGACGAAATAATGGTCAGGGCAAAGAGCACCGGATAAACCCTTCTTTACAGGGATACCCTTCGACTCGTAAAGTTTATCGTCGTCGGTGTATAGACAGTCGAATTTGACCACACCCGACTTCATCCCACGCTGGCTTAAAGACTCGACAGTCTTTAATATTACGGAAGTTTTCCCCCCCGATGAAGGGGGGGGCCGCTTACAGTTACAAATCTCATTTTAAGACTCCAGTGATGAATTAAATTTTTCGTTAAGCTCTTCAAGGAGCTTACCCATGTCTGTGTTGTATATATAATCCCAGCCAGCCCAGTAGAATTTCGCATTCTCAGGCAGTTTGTTATCCACCTCAGGGTTGAGGGCAGGGAAAAGTCCTCTGTGTGCAAGGATCTCACCGACCTCTTTACTATACAGGAAATCAGCGACGGCTTTTGTAACGTCCGCTCTGTCTTTTCTGGTCAGCATAAAGATCGGGCTGATGATACTCCCCCCCTCAGAAGGCCACACAACCTCTGCTGTGCTGCTGCCGAAGAGCATCTTTGTGAAGAAGTAAGGCATTATAGTCACCGCAGGTTTCACATCATTCTTACGCCCTGCATTCTTTACCATCTGTGCCGGATGCATGGATTCTATCATACTGTCGGCAAGTTTTTTTAACTCCGTCTTCACCAAACATATGGTCTATATGAACAAGGAGTGCGTTAAACAGGTCGAAATCGCCCACAGGGAGTGATACGGATTTTTCGAACTGAGGTGACAGCAGATCTGCCCAGCTTCTCGGAACTTCTCTTCCGTCGAGTGCGTCTTTATTAACTAAAAATACCGCAGGAACAACTGCGACCATGCCGTAGTTACCTTTAGGGTCTTTCATAGCCTTGAAATAATCGTGAGTCTCGCCTGTCAGATCGGCGAACATGCCGTTCTTTACATGATTACCGAATGATCTTTCATCAAAAAAACACGTCAAATCCTGCCGATACGAAAACATCAGGAACTTCTTCTGCCGTAATCCCTTCCACATTCTCCTCCAGCCATGACTGACCTGCGGAAGCCGCTATCAGGTCTGTTGCTACGGATAAACCTGTATCAGCAGTGACCCCCCCTTCAGCGAAAGCATCAATAGCCTCAAGGAGCGGAAGACGCACAGGACAAGGGAGCAGTCCCTTTACAGTGATATCCCCCCCTTCTGTCTGTTTATCTCTGAGCGTGATATCTACCTTTGCATCGTTATTTGAATCTATCTCATTAAGACTGTTTATAAATGTCTCTATGTCATAGTTTTTCTGCTTGATAGCTGTTTCGAGTTTAAGGAATTTACCTGCCGTGTTCAGCACAGTTGCCTGTTTGAAATTGTCGAACCCTTTACTGATAAAAAGGCTGAATGCCTCAGGGTGTTTTTGTGAAAGCTCAAGAACTGTCATATTTCCGTTTATCATAATCTGTCTCCGTTATTTGTTATCTTATGATATGAAATATAGACAATAAAAGTATTAATTAAATTGACAATTGTCAAAAAAACTTTTATTAAGTCGCTGCGAACCTCTGAAAAAAAAGCTAAAAACCCTCATAATATCCGCAAATATAAAGGGCTCTGTGATTATTTATCCGAAAGGAAGGATTCCAGCTGTGCCTTTATCTGATCACGTACCTTCTTGGCAAAAGCGAGTTTCTCTTCGTCTGTCCCCCCCTGAAATGATGAAGGGTCTTCAAATCCCCCCCAGTGGAGTTTCTCCCCCCCTCTGCCCGGGAATATAGGCAACGCTCCGCCGCCTCTTTGTCGCAGACGGTAATGACGTAATCGAAACTTTCACCCGTCTCAAGAATATCCTGCACGGTTTTGGTTTTATTAGCCGACATATCTATGCCTATCTCGCCCATAGCTTTAACGACGAACGGGTTAAGCTTACCTGCTTCGAGACCTGCCGATTTTGCCTCAAACCTGTCACCTGCAAGTTCGTTCAGAAACATTTCGGCCATCTGGCTTCTTGCACTGTTGTGGATACATATAAATATTACTTTTGTTTTCATAGGTAAAATAGTAAACGATGATTCAAAAATTATCTACAATAAAATAACAGAGTATTGTCAAGCTTTTGGCAGGGTAATAGTAAACATAGCTCCACCGAGTATATTCTGCACGGAGATGTCGCCGTTCATGCTGTTTTTTTTATCATCTCTTTGCTCATATATAGACCTATTCCGCTCCCCCCCTGCTCATTCTTAGTGCTGTAATACTTCTCAAAGATACGTCCGATAACTTCAGTAGGTATACCGCCTCCGGTGTCCGAAACTTTCACGAAAACACTCTTTTCGGAAACGCTGATACTGAGATTTATCACACCGAGGAAATCGGAAACGTCTTCCCCCCCCTTTCAACACACTCTTCACGAAGCTTCACGATTGCATCTCTGGAGTTATTAAACAGGTTCAAAAGCACGTGTTTAAATTCGTTAGGGTATCCTGAGACTTTTGCGTCCTCTTTCATCTTGTCCGACCATACTTTATCAAAGCCTATGTTATAGCGTGTAAAACTGAATTCAAAAAGCCTGAGAACCTCTTCCACAGAATCCACGACGCAAAAAACGGATTTCTCTTTACTCGGCTTGAGAAAATTAGCAAAGTCCTGCCCCCCCGTCTGGCTCATAAAAGTTGTCTGCTCTTTGATGTGTCTGAGATTGTCAAGTATGTCCGACTGAGTTTTAGCCTGCTCCGCATCGAATATGCTCAAATCTGCCAATAGAGAAATAGAGCTGAGAGGCTGTTTCCACTGGTGCAGGATAGATGTCATCATTTCGCCCATAGTCACCATTTTGGACTGCTGAGCGAAAAACTGCTCTTTATCATTAAGCTCTTTTACCTTCTCCTGCACCTTCAAAGCGAGCTTTGAATTAGCCTCTTTTGTTCTGGAGTGAGTATTGTAAAATCCGTAAAATATAAAGATGATGGATATCAGACCGAAGCTGATGAACACAAACAATATTCTGTATGTTTCGATGATCTCGTCGTATCCGTCCACATAAGAGTGGCTTATTAGATGTCCGAACCCTTCACCGGAGATGTCTATAATAGGCATAAAGGACAATAGAATATTACTGTGATCATTATCTATGACAGCAAACTCTTTAAGCTCTTTTATCTTTCCTCGATGCTCTCCGTTGATGGATTTTATCAGCTCTTCCCTTATATCCACAGACGAAGAACAAGTGCTGTCCTGACCACTGGAACAGGAATCACATGTCCCCCCCATATAATAGTCATCAGAGATAGACAATGATTCGTACTCGTTCATTGTCAGACCTGTGTAATTCTTTATCAATTTATCCTTTTCCAGCAGATAAGAATAGCCTATCCCATAAAGCCTGTTCATCCATGAGGTAAGCTCTTTAAGCCCCCCCACGGACAATTCAACAGCACCGAGATAAACATCTTTGTGAATAATAGGATAGACATATCTATAAGCCAGCAGATGCCTGCCGTTTTCAAATCCGGTTACAGCTCATGCTTCGTATTTACCATCACGACAGATGGTCTGAACTCGCTGGTATCATCGCCATAGAAGAATGGTTTATGCAGCCTCAGGAAACTGACCCCCCCGTCAGGTAAGTGGAAATGCATATGAGTAACACCGACAGATTTCATACTCTCATAAATAGGGAGACAGTACATCCTGAGCCAGTTTCTATATTTGTCAGTGAGCTCAGGCTCGTCCTGTGCATTTTTCATCAGCACTTTTACTTCTTCGACATCAAGCCTGTTTTTGAAAATGTTACTAAGTATCTGCTCATATGCCGCAATAGAAGAATTAAAATTACTCCTATGGATATTAGACTGAGCAATATAATACTCACCTATCCTCCGCTCTCTGATATCAGAAAGCACCAGATAGAAAACACTCTCAACAACAATGATGGTTAAAAGTAAAAACAAAACTTTCTTCATATGTAAATAATCCGATCAACTATATATTTGCATGACGCAAGTATATAGGATACAGAATTACTTTCAATACCAACATTTACTTTACCCTTTCGCCATCCCCCCCCTCAGTACATAGGCCAGAATTCCGCCATGCTTGAAGTATTCTATCTCTACATCCGTGTCCAGTCGGCAAAGAACGTCAAAGGTGACATTCTTACCGTTTTTCTTTTTGGCACTGACGTTTATTATACATCTAGGTGTTACTTCACTCACATTTTTAATATCGAATGTTTCTGTACCGTCAAGACCGAGTGACGCCCAGCCGTCTCCACCTGTAAACTGCAGAGGCAATATACCCATACCTGCAAGATTACTCCTGTGTATACGCTCGAAACTCTCGGCAATAACAGCCTTCACTCCCAGAAGCAGTGTCCCTTTAGCTGCCCAGTCTCTAGAAGAGCCCGTACCATACTCCTTTCCACCTAGAATGATAGTAGGCACGTCATTTTTTATGTACTCCATCGCAGCATCATATATGTATTTCTCTTTGCCTTGAGGCATCTGCTTTGTGAGTCCGCCCTCTTTAGGCTCGACCAGTTTATTCTTGATCCTGACGTTTGCAAAAGTCCCTCTCATCATACTTCGTGATTGCCGCGTCTTGAACCGTAAGAGTTGAAGTCTACGGGCTTCACGCCGTTACTCTGCAAGTACTGCCCTGCAGGATATTCCGCAGGTATAGAACCGGCAGGTGATATGTGGTCGGTGGTAACAGTATCCCCCCCAAGCATCGCAAGTGTCTCGCATTCAATATATCCACGACAGGTTCAGGAGTGAGTGAAAATCCCTCAAAGAATGGCGGTCTTCTGATGTATGTCGAATCCGCTTCCCAGCCGTATATGCTGGATTTGGCTACAGGCAGTTTCTGCCACAGTTCATCACCGTCAAGAATCTCCGCATATCTCTTTGCATACTGCTCTTTTGTTACGCAGGTATTAACCAGCTCCCAAACTTCGTCATTTTCAGGCCATATATCTTTCATAAATACAGGTTTACCGTCTTTCCCTGTACCTATAGGGTCTTTGTACAGATCGATATCCATTGTGCCTGCGAGTGCGTAAACAACCACAAGCATAGGTGACGCCAGATAATTCTGTCTGATAGCAGGGTGTATCCTCGCCTCGAAGTTTCTGTTACCTGAAAGCACAGAAGCAACAGACATTTTATTATCCTTAATAGCCTTATCTATCTCAGGTCTGAGCGGTCCTGAGTTACCTATACATGTGGTACACCCATATGCCGCCAGATTAAAACCGAGTTCGTCAAGATACTTATCGACCCCCCCAGATTTCTCTAGGTAGTCAGTCACTACTTTTGATCCCGGGGGGGCAAGACTTGTCTTCACGAAAGGCTTAATAGTCAGTCCCTTCTCAACTGCTTTCTTCGCAACTAGTCCTGCACCGATCATAACGTAAGGGTTGGATGTATTCGTACATGAAGTTATAGCAGCTACGACAATATCACTGTCTTTAAAGTCGATCTTCTTTCCGTCCAGTTCTATCTGCGTAACAACGGATTTTGATTCAGCCTTAACAGCGTCTTTCAGGTTTTCAAGCGGTAGGTGCTGCTGAGGTTTTTTAGGACCTGCAACACAAGGACGCACAGTGGAAAGATCGAGTTCGATCACCGTGGTGTATTCAGGCTCGTTGTCATAGTCGTAATAGAGCATATTCATCTTTGTATAATTCTCTACGAACTGAGCCTGCTCCTCTCTGTTTGTCATCTTCATGTATCTGATAGTTTCGTCGTCCACAGGGAAGAATCCCATAGTAGAACCAAACTCAGGAGACATATTCGATATCGTACCTCTGTCGGTCAATGTCAGTGACTTCATCCCCCCCGGTCCGAAAACTTCCACAAACTTCTCAACAACCTTATGCCTGCGGAGCAGTTCCGTAATAGTGAGAACCACGTCCGTTCCTGTTATCCCCCCCTCTGCTATCTTACCCGTCAGTCTCAGACCGACCACCTCAGGGATAGGCATATAATAAGGCTGTCCAAGCATTACTGCTTCAGCTTCGATACCGCCGACACCCCCCCAGCCCATAACACCGATAGCGTTGATCATAGTGGTGTGCGAATCCGTACCCACAAGCGTGTCGCAAATAGCTGTAACCTCGCCGCCGACATCACTCTTCAGTACTATCTGACCGAGGTATTCAAGGTTTACCTGATGGCATATACCTGACCTCGGCGGAACTATTCTCATATTATCAAAGCTCGCCTGAGCCCACTTCAGGAGTGAGTATCTCTCCATATTCCTTTCGTACTCTTTCGCAACATTCTTATCCAGACTGTCAGACGTACCGTAGTAATCTACCTGCACGGAATGGTCTATTATAAGGTCGACAGGCACAACGGGATTTATCAGAGCCGCATCCTTCCCTTTTTCTGCCAGTGCATCACGCATAGCAGCAAGATCCACAACACCCGGAACGCCCGTAAAGTCCTGCATCACGACTCTGGCAGGGTGATGAGCTATCTCATAAGGGGGGGAATCGTAAGATTTTTTCCAGCCCCCCCCAGTTCTCTGACATCAGCCTCAGTGATAACCTTGCCGTCGAAATTTCTAACTACGTTTTCAAGTAAAACCCTTATGGAATAAGGCAGTTTCTGTATATCTGCGATACCTGCCGCCTGAACCTTTTTTAAATCGTAATACGCATATATATTCCCGCCGAATTCGAAATGACTTCTGAAATGTGTCCTATCCATAATAAGCTCCTTTAGTATCTGTTTTATGTAATTCTACTACGATAGTGAATTTAATCAACGGTTGTTGTTATTTATCCTTTAAGCTTTTTTATAAAAGGATAATATATATATTATTATACGGGGGGGGAAATATGAAAGCGAAACAGATCAAAAGAACACAGCTATTAAAGACGGATATTGCGACTGCGTGGGATTTCTTCTCGTCCCCCCCTCTGAATCTTGCCAAGATAACTCCCGACTGGCTTAATTTCGAAGTTGTTTCGGATGTCCCCCCCGATAAAATGTATGACGGACTGATACTCCAGTATCATGTTCACCCTTTCCTCGGGATACCTATAAGCTGGGTTACAGAAATAACACACGCAGAAGAACCATACTATTTTGTGGATGAGCAGCGTTCAGGTCCTTATAAATTATGGCATCATCAGCATCATTTTAAACAGACCGAAGAAGGGATAGAGATGACGGACATTGTGCATTACATACTTCATCTCGAGCCATTCAGTCAGCTTTTGATCGGCAAGATCATACAGGGGGGGAGACTCAACGCTATATTCGACTATAGATATAAGGTTCTGGATAATATTTTCAATTCTATCGAATCATATAAAACATAAAATATCCATAACATTTCCCTAACATACAAGTTTATAATGAGAAGGGTTATGAATGATATTGTATTGCCTGAAAAATGGCAAAAACGAATCGACATTATCGAGCATGCCTTCCAACCCATCGTGAATCCTCTCAGTGGGGGGGCTCTGTTCGCTGTGGAATGTCTGCTGAGAAACTATGATCAGGCAGGCTTTAACGATATCTTTGAAGTATTCGACAGTGCATACGATGATGGTCTGCTCCTGTCTGTTGATCTGGAACTGCGTAAAAAGGCTATTAAAAAAAATTCGTTCAGCTCCATGGTTCTCAAAAGATCAAACTCTTTTACAACTTTGATGTCCGCATAACAAACATGTGCAATTACACACCCGGGATGAGCAAAACCATCCTCGAAAGCTACGGGCTTGATCCGGGCGTATTCTGTTTCGAAATTAGCGAAAGACACCAGACCAGAGGCGGAAAGATCGACTGTCTGCTGAATAATGCCAAGGCTTCAGGGTGTCAGATAGCGATAGACGACTTCGGTTCAGGGTTTGCGAACTTTGAACTCTTTTATTTCAGTGAACCGAACTACCTTAAGATCGACAGGTTTCTTATCACTAATATAGATAAAGAGGTCAAAAAACGTAAATTCTGTTCTCATATTATAAATCTGGCACACTTCTTCGGCATCTCCGTTATTGCAGAAGGGATAGAAACAGAGAATGAGTTTCTGGCCTGTAGAGATATGGGTGTTGACCTTGTTCAGGGTTATTTTATACAAAAACCCAAAATGAAGACCAAGCACATCAGACCTGTTTACACTGTCATAGAAGAGCTTTTTAGAAAGAACAAACGTAAGATAACACAGGATTCTTATCTCGTAAGCGGACAGATGACCAAACTCCAGCCCATAAGCCAGAACGGCAGCATTGAGGAACTTTTGAATAAAATAGGCGAAAATACGGATTGCCCATTTGTCCCCCCCGTTGTAGATGTCGGAAATATACCAATCGGCATCATCAGTGAATCAAACCTAAAAAATATCTCTATAAACCATATGGCAAGGATCTGCTCTTCAATAAGAGTCATACACCTTCCATAAAGAAATTTATAAACAAATGCCCGACGGTGGAGATCACTATACCGCTTGAGCAAATGCTGGAAATATATGTGGCAAACCCCCCCGAAGCGGAAGGGATTATCATCACTAAAGACCTCAAGTATCACGGTTTCATGACGGCACAGTCGCTGCTCAGCACACTGAATGAGAAAAACCTCGCCTATGCCAGAGACATGAACTCTGACCAAACTCCCGGGGGGGAACAACCTTATAAACAGCTACCTCAACAAAGCATTTAAAAACGAAGACTCATCATACATTTTTGTATATTTCGATTTTGACAACTTTAAACCCTTCAACGACAGGTTCGGCTTCCGTCAGGGGGGGGACAGAGCTATAGTCCTGTTCGCTGACATTATGAAAGAGCATATGCATATAGACGGTGCTTTCGTCGGACACATAGGCGGAGACGATTTCTTCTGTGCCGCGGGCTGTTCAGACGGAGGGGGGGACGACTGCTGTATAAATGTACTTGCCAGAATCAAGCAGATAACCGACACCTTCACAGGCACTGCCGCATCATTTTATAATGAAGAAGAGGTGGAAAACGGTCTGTACTCAGCAAAAGACAGAACAGGACAAACCAGAGACTTCCCTCTGCTCACAGTCAGTTCTGCTATTATCAGGATTCCAGCCGGAGAGCGTACTACTACATCCGATGAGCTGAGCAACATACTGGCAATTCTAAAAAAAGAGGCAAAAGCAAGCCCTGAGAAGACAGCATACCTGGATCTTGGCACGGACGGAGCGGTAGACACTAAGCTAAATAAAGAGTACATACAAGCCATTAACTGAAATTCCTGTTGAATAACCATCTATACCCCCCCAATAAAATATAATTGACACAAACAATGCAAAATCAGACATTTTTCGTTTGATTCTATTTCTATTTCATATATATTTAGACCCTCGGAGGAGCAATCATGTCAGAAGTAATCATACTAGGTCATAAAAATCCAGACAGTGACTCTGTCTGTTCAGCATATGGATACGCAAATCTTAAAAACAGCATAGACGACGAAAAGAGATACACCGCAGGAAGATGCGGTAACCTGAATAAACAAACCCGTTTCATATTCGAAAAGCTCGGACTCACACCGCCTAAATTCATCAGCGATGTCTACCCTAAAGTCCGTGATGTAATGACTCACAAGGTGGTGGCGATCGATGAAAACGACCCGATCAAAGGGGGGGTCATTAAAAATATCGAAGAACTAAAAATCAGGATAACCCCCCCCGTCATCTCAGGCGGAACTAAGCTGGAAGGTGTCATAAGCATACTGGAGCTGGCAAAATTCTTCACACCGAAGGATGAAGACGGACGGCCGGTCTATCTTTTCAGAGGCTCAAACTTCGAAAAGTCTATCAAAGGCTATACATACATGCGTGGTGAAAAAGATGAGTTCGAAGCCACTTTCATTATCGGTGCTATGCCTTATGAACGCTTCAAAGAACGGATTAACACCATGGAGCTGAAAAAGGTGATACTTGTTGTGGGTAAAAGACGCGACATTATCGAATATGCCATAGAGAATCAACTCCCGGCGATACTCCTCACGGGTATTAAAGGGGGGGATGCGGATATGGATATAGATTTCACCGGTTACAAAGGCTGGGTCTATCTTTCTGATCTTGATACCGCAGAAACACTCAGAAACCTTCAGCTTAGCATCCCTGCTAAATCATTTATGAAAACAGACGTGCCTCACCTAACAGAGGACGACTATCTCGATGCAGCTGGCGAAACCTTAATGAGCGTAGACCACAAAGGACTCCCTGTTACCAACGACGGAAGACTTATCGGAATCTTTACAAGGTCAGACATTATAAAGAAAGTGCAGAAAGAGCTTATACTCGTTGACCACAATGAGTTGTCTCAGGCTGTCGACGGTGCAGAGACTGCGAGAATAACCGAGATTATCGATCACCACAGACTGGGGGGGACTATAAAGACAAAAACACCTATACACTTCTACGCTAAACCTGTCGGCAGTACATGTACACTTGTAAGCCAGTTGTATAAAATCAACGGGCTTGAGCCTGACCCTAAAACAGCGGCAGTCCTGCTCTCAGGGATACTTTCCGATACAGTCATACTGAAATCACCGACCACGACAAAGCAGGACGTGGAAGCTGTTCACGAGCTTGCAGGTATAGCCGGACTTGATTTTGAAAAATACGGAGTAGAGATGTTCTCCTCCACGGACAACCTTAAATCCAGAACACCTGAAGATATCATCGGTACAGACTTTAAAGTCTTCTCCGAATATGGCAGAACAGTCGGCATAGGTCAGGTGGAGGTGGTAAACCTCGAAGAGCTGGATGATGTTAAACAGACCCTTCTTGAAGGTCTGGACAAGGTTAAAGAGGAAAAAGGGCTCATCTGGAGCATGCTGCTGGTAACAGACATCATACGTGAAGAATCCGTTCTTTTATCAAGCGGATACCAGCTAGGTGAAAAGCTCCTCAGCTACAAGCAGTCAGGAGACAGACGTTTCTATCTCCCGGGAGTCTGTCCAGAAAAAAACAGCTTCTCCCAGAGGTACTCCGTGTGCTTGAGGAACTGTCTGAATAAGCTAACTAGCAGACAAGCCTTAAGTATTTAGTCTTTCTTATACCTTGAATCCTGATGCTCTGTTTGCCAGTGTCCCTGCATTATTCTGTAGATTTGCAGCAGCACCTGCTATCTGGCTGACAGCTTCGGATGCCTCATGTATACTTGCCGATATCCCTTGTATGGACTCGTTTACTCTCTCTATATTATCAGCCGATGTACTCATGCTTTCGGCTATTATTCTCTGCTCCTCGTTGATAGTCTGAACATTCGTAGATACGTGCCTGTACGAACTTTCCAGACCGCGAATCAGCTCCATCCCCCCCTCCTCTATCTTCTCTGTGGATGTATCCATACTGTCTTTCGCTTTTTTCGTGTCGTTCATGAGCTGGCTCACGATACCCTCTACCTCGCCTGTAGCCGCCTGAGTTCTCTCAGCAAGCTCCTAACTTCATCGGCGACAACAGCAAAGCCGCGTCCTGCTTCTCCTGCCCTTGCTGCTTCAATCGCTGCATTCAGTGCCAGCAGATTGGTTTGGTCTGCGATATCGTTTATCACTTTTAAAACATTCTCTATCTCGCCTGAGGATTCCACAAGGCTTATCATAACCGACGAAAGTCTGTTCGTATCTTCGCTGATCTCTTCGTTTTTTTTGATAACGTTCTTCAGGTGGCTGAAAGCCTCTTCTGTCTCTTTATTAGTCCCATTGACAAGCTCTGTCATCTGCTCCAGTCTGGCGATGATATCTCCGGCAGAATCTGACAGATAATCGACCGATGTGGCGATATTGGATATCTCTGCCGACTGCTGACTGAATGTAACAGAAAACTCCTCTGAGGCAGAAGAGAGGGTCACACTATTTTCGTTTATGTCGGTGATAGTCAGCTGAAGCTCCTCTATGAGCACTTTCAGCGAACTTGCAAATTTATTGAAACTTTGTGAGAGCTCACCTATCTCGTTTGGTTTACTGTACCCAACCTGAACGGTCAGGTCGCCAGATGATCCTTGTGCAAATTTATCTTTAAACATAAGCAGAGGGCGAAGGACTGATCGGGATACAACATACGAGAGCCCTATGGCCAGACCGAGTGCAGATGCTCCCAATATAACAGAGATATTCAATATTGAGCTCTGCTTAACAGTGATCGAAGTCAAAACGCCGTTCAGCTCCTGTTTATGTTCATCCACTATACTGCCTATGGTTTCTCCAAGCTGAGCCGCATACGGATCAAACTTTCCCATATATATATTTCCTGCAGCAGGACCTTCTGCCACATAGACATCCGCCATCTCTTTACCGACCTTGTAAAAACCATCCAGCTGAGAGCTTAGTTTTTTTTCAGACTTTCAAGCATTGCCGGCTCATCGGTATGATCTTTTATAAGTACATTAATAACACTAGCTGCTTCTTTATAGTAATTATATGCCTCACTATACCCATCATCAAAACCTTCTGCACCTCTTGTCGCAGATACATCCGTCAACCACTGCTGAATCTGTATAATGTTTCTGTCCAGCTCTATAAAACGCATTGTATGCAGCAGCACCTCATCCTTTAGAGTCTCCAGTGCGTTCAAGGATTGCTTTGTACTGAGAATGCTAAAGAGACTCAGCATCACGATTAGCAGAGAGATTGAAAGGAAACCGCCTATAATCTGGGTACGTATCCTGATCTTAAACATTTCGACCTCCTGAATAAATAAAGATTGCATGGCAATGGTAAAGCTATTCAGTCATGGTTATGTCAATTTTTATTCAGAATTACGATAAATGGAAAATTATTATCTACGGCAAACTTTGATTTGTCGAACCCGCCATACATATCGTCAACTGTGAAACCCAATCCTTTAGCACATCCGACAAGCTCTTCGGCTGTAACAGGGTATAGCTGCACACTCGATTCCTCTATGTCATTGGCACAAATTAATTTGCCAATAAATTTTATATTATCCCCCCCCTGATACTCATAATGTCTTTCAAAGGTGACATGTTCCGTCTCAATCGCAGGGAGCTGTTCGGGTCTTTTGTCCAGGATACGGTGATAATTCAACACCTGTATAACAGCCTTGCCTCCGCTTCGGAGGACTCTGGCAAACTCTCCTAAGATACCTGATATATCATCCATATCACGCCCGTGTGCAAGGGTGTTGCCTGTACACACAAGGGTATCGTATGAGCTGTCGTCAAAAGGGAGCTCATGCATATCCCCCCCCGTCACTGTTCTTTCAGGATATCCGATAAGCATCGGCTCATACTCTAATCCTGTGACCCTGTAGCTGTCTTTCTCAAGTGACCTGATGAGCTGACCTGTAGCACAACCGACATCCAGTACATCGCCATTATCGCGAGTTATACTTTTAACCATCTCTAATGTTTTATTGTTTAACGGAAAAATCTCGTCATAGTATTTCGAAAGCATTTTATAAAACTGCATACTGCACCTCTTTCATTAATAAAGCCGAATAGAATATTTTTCTCTTTGATTCAGCTCAAATTATCTAATCTCAATACGGCTTTCCTATTGTAAACCTGAATGGTATCATTAAAGCAACATTGAGTTAGAGGTACTCATATATGCGTTTGTTGATAGTTTTATCACTTGTGCTGAGTGCGATGCTCCCTGCAGGATGCATAAAGCACAAAGAGAAAGAGAAACATTTCAAAATAGGTGTCATCCAGTACGCCAGCACAAACGCACAAACTCTCCTCGGTTTCAAAGATAAACTTCACTCTCTCGGCTTCATAGAAGGTAAGAATGTTACCTATCTGGATTTAGGCTATGCAGAAACCATCGAAGACATCAGACCAAAGCTTACTAAAATCCTCGCAGAAAAACCGGATTTGATATTCTCTTCCACAACACCTGCAACCATAGCCGCATATGAAATGACCAGAAGTAACAATATCCCCCCCGTAGTATTCGCACCTGTAAACGACCCTGTGAAGGCGGGAATCGTCTCCAACCTTATCTTGCCGGGGGGGGAGAATATTACAGGCGTGAGACTGGGACCAAGCGACGACAAAAGGCTGGAGTGGCTCACACTGCTGAGAAGCGACATATCAAGAGTCCTTATCCCATACAATCCTGAAGATCAGAGTGCCGTAATCTCACTTGAAGCCATAATTAACGCAGCAGTGGTTCTAGACATAGAGCTGGTCACAATACCTGTCAGTTCCCAAACAGCTATCGATCAGCTAATAAGTAACATTCCTGACGATGTTCAGGCTATATACATCCCCCCCAGAGACAGCAGTGTGATGTCCCGAAATAGTGATTTTGTCTTTATCTCCCGCCAAAGAGGATTGATCCTATCTGCTCCTATATACGAACTCGTGCAAGCGGGTGCAACAACAGGGTACGGATTCATAGGGTCTCTCGTAGGTGAGCAGGCAGCAAGAATGGCAGGAATCATACTGAATGGAGTTGCTCCCGGAAATATCCCTGTAGAAACAGCTGAAGACTATTTCTTTATTAATTTTGATGCAATTAACGAAATAGGCTTAAAAGTCCCTGACAGTATCCTAAGACAAGCATACAGAAAATAATTACATTGTTCTATTCCAGATAACCAAATACTGAACAATTTTCCTGATTCAGTTAACTCTATTTCTGTTATTATTCAATATTTTTCACTAATATTTATAATTATAAATTAACTCAATCACTTCCATGATTTTGACTTGTTTTTTGCATTTTCTATATTATCTTTATTATAGAACAGTGTTTAAGTGCGGTGCATATATGAAAAATATACAAGCTACTGCCGAATATGCCGGCAGAATAAACAATCTGAAAGAGGTGCAGGACTTCTCTCAGCTGATTGAGTTCATACTCCCATACGGTCTGGCAAAGGTCTACATGACAGGGAACAGAAGATGGTCTTTTCTGGAGAAAAAAAAGACGCAAAAAAAAGCTTTGGCTCTGCTTATGAACAGGATAATCAGAAGGTTTGCTTTTAACGCGTGGGACGTCAAAACCTCAAATGGCGGATTTATAGAGGACTTTCACACTATGCCGATCATTGGCATCATAGATGTCCTATCCACAGAATATGCCATTCAGGAAGGGTATGTCTCCAAGGAATCCAGTTTCGCTCTCTCAACATTTAAGCTGTGCGGTGAAGGGATTATAAGCTCAGATTTGAAATCAAGGATCGAGCGGCTACACATCCTCAAATCCAGAAGAGAAAGAAACCTTACTCCTCTTACAAAGAAAAACAGCGGAGAACCAAACCTTTACGAAATTGCCGTAAAGACATTATATGAGCTGGAAGAGTCACTGATCAACGACAAATCTGCTAAAGAACACAACTGACACCACTCCGATAATATTTTACAAATTGCAAAATTATTGTTATAATTGCTTAATATATACACGTTTCCGGAGTATCGATGTCGTTGATTAAGAAGAACATATGGACACTCTTTTATGCACTGCTTATATCAAGTGTTCTATTCACCTTTGCAATATCCTTCAAGGCATGGAAAAACACTGTTCTCGATTATGAAATCAAGCAGGAGCACCTGGTCAAGATTATCTCTGAGGCTCTGCACGCTCAGATGATTTCACAAGAAGTTCTTCTGAATATCCTTGGAAATCAGGTTATCCAAAATATAGAAAATAGCGAAGAGATCAAGAACATCCCTATATTCGACAATCTGCTGAAAAATAACCCCCCCTCCATACCCGGGCTTGCCCTTCTTAAACCTGACGGCAACTTCATATACATAAGCAGCAATGCAGACATATCTAAGCTGCCAAACCTGCTCGAACAGGAAGTAAGTGGCCCGTCTTTTAAGCATACACTTGATAATAAACACAAAATGGTTCTTGGCAGAACTTACTATTTCAAACCTATAAAAGAGTGGGTTATACCCATCAGAAAAGCCTTTGCCAACGAAAAAGGCGAGGTCGAGGCCGTATTAACCAGCGGATTAAGGCTGACGGTCACCTCCGATCTTTTTAATAACAGCCTACACTTAGGCGATTATAACCATGTTGAGATCATAAGAGACTTTGACAAATACCCTTTGCACGTCTCTGCCGAAAATGCCGATCTTAAATCACGATATACCAAAAAAAAGTTCCCGATGAAGTCTTTCAGGAGATAGAGAACGAACTCAAGAAGGTATACAATTTAACCTTGGAAGATATAAGAAACTGCAGTGAGTTTTACACCATCAACACGATTCATAACAATGAAAATGTAATAACCACAATTAAACATGACAAAAAGTTTGAGCTATGGATTATATCTCACACCAGCAAACATGCCGTCATAGATACATTTTTGGATGTTGTTGAGGCTTATGCAACGACTCTCATCATCTTCTTAATTGTCTTGTTTCTCCTTTTCAAATACATTGCAAACGCAGAAGAAAGGAAACGACAGGAACTCCTTTATCAGGCTAATCACGACACTTTAACCGGCTTGCCCAATAGAAATTATATGGTAAACAATATCCACAAATGGATAAACAAAAAAAAGTAAACCATTCAGTATTTTATACATAGACATAGACAATTTCAAAAACGTAAACGACAGCTTCGGACATCACATAGGCGACATTCTTATGAAGGAAGTTGCAAAAAGGATAAGTAACTTCGTTTATAAAGAGTGTCTGGTCGTACACATAGGCGGCGATGAATTCATTATACTCAGCAAGGAAATAATCGACCATGAACTCACAGACAGAGGGACTCAGCTTATACAGGAACTTGCGACACCTTTCGAAATAGAGGATATATCATTTAACCTCTCCGCCAGTATCGGCATCTCCAGATATCCTACGGACGGGGGGGATAACCTCGATGATCTGCTCAGGTCGGCAGACATAGCAATGCACCAGTCCAAAAAAAACATAAAAACACAGCCAGCATCTTCCAGAGCGACATGAAGGAATCTTACCTATACAGAGTCCACATAGAGCAGGAGCTAAAGAATGCTATAGCCAACAAAGAACTGCACATGGTATATCAGCCTCAGTTGCGTAACGGCGAAATAATAGGTGTTGAAGCTCTAATCAGATGGATAAATCCAAGCCTTGGCTTTGTCAGCCCAGACAAGTTTATATCAGTCGCAGAATCATCAGGTATGATGCCTACGCTTGGAGAATTTATCATAAATGCATCCCTCCGAGAGATAAAAGAAGTGCTGAATGAAACAGACAGTAATTTGATCATATCAATCAACATCTCTCTCAAGCAGTTTATATATAAAGAATTTCTGAACAGATTGATGATATCCATACGAGGTTCGGGTATAAGTGAGTCAAATGTAAAACTTGAGATCACGGAAAATCTCTTTATAGAAGATTTTGACTCTATAGTTCCGATCCTTAATAAAATCAACGAACTGGGCATGAAAATATCTCTGGATGATTTCGGAACAGGTTATTCATCCCTTAACATACTCAGTTTCTCCCTATAAATGAACTGAAAATCGATAAGAGCTTCATAGATGACATACTTACCGACCTTTCCGCCCAAAAGATGATACGCAACATCATCGACATAGGGACAAACCAAAACCTTCAGGTAATTGCAGAAGGGGGGGTCGAAACTGAGGCTCAGCAGAAAATCCTGAAAGAATACGGCTGTGATGCATATCAAGGATATCTGTTTGCCAAACCGATGAAAAAAGCCGACCTGATCGAATTCATAAAAGACTATCAGGCTAAAAGAATCGTCTGATCATCTCCGCCGCCCACTCATCGATATTAGCCTCGTTGATACCATTGTCACTAATCGTCTGCTCCGCATGCATTCTCAGTATCTCATTGTCTAAATCTGAAAACCGATTAAAAATCCCTGCACGCTTACCCACCACATATAATGTCCGAGAAGGCTTGTCCATGCTGAGAAATTTCTTAATAGGGGGGGCTGTAATTCTCTCTTTATCCAGAGGCAGCCTGCCTTCAGCCTCCTGAAAAAGATTCAGCATATGGTCACTCAATATAGTGCTTGTCACCCCCCCTTTCAGATTTTCTATAAACAACAATAGTTCTTCAGCTATCCCAATATCATTCAACGGCTTGAATTTATCTGAAAACACCTCCCCCCCTTGCAGCAAAGAATCACGCAGAACTGCAAGAGTCCTGATCCTTATAAAGTCGGGATTAATCTGATTTATAGCCTGTGCAGTTTCGAGTGCGTTCTCTTCGGAAAACTCAACCCCCCCGCCAAGCCCCCCCGGCATGATGTATTCAGACAACTCGATACCGGCCTTTTTAACCTTTTTGCCGGCCAGAATGTGTGTCTCTTTATCCGATCCTTTATTCATAAAACTCAGGACATTGTCCGACCCTGACTCCATCCCTATGTGTATCCTTCTGAGACCTGCCGCAGCCATCATAGCAAGGTGTTCGTCACTTATCCCTGCGACAGTATTGGAACGGGCATAGGAGGTTATCCTGTGGACATTGGGGGGGAATGATTCGGATAAATACTGAAGTATCTCGATCAGGTCCACAGGTTTCATATACAATGAATTCGCATCCTGCAAAAAGATCGATTTATGTGTGCTTCTGCACCAGTTGAGTGCGGAGTGGAAAGCCATGCGGTCATTCACCGACAGCCTCTTATGGATTGAAACCAGCTCTTCACGCCTCGTACTCGACGGCTCGTCCAGCCTCCCCCCCTGAATGAGCAAGACGAACTCCTTAACCCTATCTATATCCGCCTTAATATGTTCTACAGAGCGTAAGCTGAATCTATCACCCTGATACAGAGTGCAGAATTTACATTTGTTCCATGGGCAGTTTCTTGTCACCCTGAACATCATACTCCCTGACTCACTCGGTGGTCTCACAGGTCCGAACTCGAAGCCGTTATATACATTACCTATCATAAATCACTCTCTCTCGTTAATTGGCTTGTATCTTCTCAGCTTTAGCAAAACTGAATAAACCTTTGACTAACCCCCCCTTGATATCGAATGCTATATTCATCAAAAGCGGGATTAGCAGCAAAGTAATGAATGTACCGAATATCTCTCCATATGCCAGAGATAATGCCGCAGGGATAAGATACTGAGCCTGCTCCGATGTCTCCGCCAATAGCGGCATCAGACCGCACACGGTTGTCGCTGTCGTCAGGATTATAGCTCTGAACCTGCTCACTCCTGCCATATTGAGAGCCTCGTTCACCGTATGCCCTTCATCCAGCATACTATTGAACCGAGTCAGCAGGACAAGGCTGTCATTCACGACAATGCCTGCCAGTGCAAGCATACCGAAAAACGATAAAAGACTCAGTGGAACATCTGCGATAAGGTGCCCTGCAACTGCACCTGTGAAACCGAACGGGATAACAGATATGATCACAAGCGGTTTCCAGTAAGATTTCAACGGGATAGCAAGCAGTGTGTAAATCAGCAGGACGATCATCACAAGAGCCTGTTTCAGCCCTTTAACCATCTCCCTCTTCTTCGAATTCTCCGCCTGCACTGATCTTAACATCAGGCATCCTGTGTTCGATATCCTTTATGAAGTTGCTCTCCAGCACCTCCATCACCTTCCCTGCACTTATGATATCTTTATCCAGTGCTGCTTTCACCTCTATGTTCCTTTTACTATTTTCTCTATGTATATATCCTGCCGTATAAACTGAATCTATCTCTGCAACGGATACAAGAGGGACAAGCGTGCCGTCGGCAAGCGGAATATTTGCATCCAGCAACTGATATATGAACTCCCTGTCCTGCTTCTCGGAAACAAGCATAAGCCTCGCTTCATCCGTTCCACGCTGAAAACGACTCAGTTCCAGCTCACCGAATGCAGTTTCTATATATGAGCTGAGCATCTCAGGTGTAAGTCCAAGGTGTCTCGCGGCAGGTTTCAGCTTCATCCTGAATTCAGGTTCGCCTGCGGACAAATCGTCTCTGACATCGCTCACTCCGTCTATCTTTTTCAAGGCGGCTCTGAGCTCTTTAACGGCAGCTCCATGGAATCGCCATTTCTCGATTCCACCTTCATAACGAACCCGCCCCCCCCTGTCTCTGTGTTGCCATGGAACTTAATATTGGCAATACTCTCCAGACCCGTAGACAGCTTACGCCACTCTTTCAGAAGTTCTTTGGTTGCAATAACCCTCTCCTGCTGGGGGGGCTGTAGCTCCGCATATATTTCAACCGCTTCAGCATCATCAACCACGGTCATAACTTTCCTTATGGGTGGATTATCTGTAGCGAATCGTTTCATCAATGCTGCGTTAGCCTCTTTGGCGGCCGATTCCAGAATCTCGGCATTCTTCTGAGTCATCCTCACGGAACTGCCGCTCTCCATTTCAAGCTTCACGGTTATCACGTCACTGGGGGGGATATCAGGGAAGAAAACGACTCTGACGTAATTCATCTTTATCAGCCAGCCCCCCCCTGTCAGGGCGACAGCGACAAAGATCACCAGAGCGGCATATCTGTGCCTGAGAGTGACTTTAAGCAGTGGAGCATACAATTTATAATTGATAAAATTCAGTATCCCCCCCGAGGCGAACTCCTGCACTTTGCCGAAACCTCTGGTTATGATATTCTTCCCTTTGCCTGTGTTTATGGATATACCTGCCAGATGTGCAGGGAGCACCAGTTTGCTCTCTATCAGAGAAAAAATCAGTGCAACGATAACCACACCTGAAAAACTCGCAAGTATCCTTCCCAGATCATTTTTTTATCAAGGTTATAGGAAAGAAAGCCGCAATGGTGGTAAGAACACCGAAGACGGTCGCCACAGCTACTTTATGGACACCCATTATAGTCCCTTCTACGGGGGGTCGGTATTCTTCTGCCGCTCTTCAAAAACACTCTCTCCGACCACAACGGCATCATCCACCAATATCCCGAGGACTATGATAAAACCGAATGTCGTCACGTCATTTAGAGAATAGTTCAGAAAGCTTTCACCCATCAAAGCCAAAGCACCGGCGATGGAAAACGGAATCCCTGCCGCCACCCAAAAAGCAAGTTTGAAATTGAGGAAAACAGCCAAGATAACGAAAACAATCAGAAGCCCCCCCTGCCACGCATTTGATTGCAAAAGCATAAGCCTGTTTATCATATATGCACTGGCATCTGCCATATATCTATATATACGCCTTCGGGGGGGGATTGTTTTTGCAGCTTATCCACTATCTTTTTAGCAGCGTCACTCACCTCTATCAAATGACCCTTATTACTAGTGTATAAAATAATACCTACGGAGTTATGCCCCCCCTGATAGACAGCCTTCAGATCATCGTCTTCATAGCCGTCCACAATCTTTGCCACATCCCTAAGGAGAACCTTTGCTCCGCCTGCTTCAGAAATCAACGTAATATCTCTGAAATCTTCATGCTCTTTAAGCTGATTATCAGCACGTAAACTTATATATCCGTTATCATTTTTCAGCTTACCGAAACCAAACTCGATATTATTCTCGCTCAGAACCTTGCTGACATTCTCGAGCGACATACCGTATGCATGCAGTTTCTCCATGTCTATCTCTACACGCAGTTCTGTCCGTTTCTTTCCGAATACATCCATCTTGGAGATCTTCGGGTCGGACTGAAGTTCATGCTGAACAAGTCTGGCAGATTTTTGGAGCACCTCTTCGCTCACATCGCCATATATCTGCACTATCAGTACAAAATCTTTAAACTCATCGACACTGATCACGGGTTTCTCAGCTTTTTTTAGGAAAACTGCTGATCCCCCCCTCCACTTTTACCTTCACGTCATTGAGCAGACGCATCATGTCATAACTGGTCTCTTTCTCTATCAAAACCTTCGAACTCCCTTCGACAGATACTGATATAACCTTCTTTATCCCGGGTGTACCCTCCAGTGCCTTCTCAATTTTATTCGATACGCCGCTGTCGGTCTGCTCGGCATTGGCACTTGGGTATGTGACATCCACCACGATAAATTTCGGAGGAATTTTTGGAAAACCTTCTATCCTGATATTCATAACCGTAAATAAACCGCCGCATATAACGAGCATCATAAGCAGGTTGGCGGCTACAGGGTTTTTGGTAAACCAAGCGGTAAGTCCGTTCATATCTCACCATCCTTACTCAGCGAAGGGCTTACCGTCTCACCCGATATAAAACTCTGTGCAGGCTGCAGGACTACCCTAGCCTCACTAATATTCTCACTGTTTTTAATGTATATTCTGCGATTCTTGTGGAATGCTACATCAGCCTTTATGCTCTTTAATTTATCAGATGCATCTATCATCCAGACATGTCCGCTTCTGGTCATGGCTGATTCAGGTACAGCGAAAAGGTTATCCACACTCTTACCGTTTATCGTAACCTCGGTAAAAATTCCTGATTCCAGTCTCTTAGACGCTAAATCAGGTTTGATATAGTATTTTTTTCATCCTTGTACGGCTGTCGAACGCTCCGTCGGACCTGACAATACTCCCTGACCATTCGTCCCCCCCTGTTGACGGGTTAACTATTCTAACCAGACTGTTTTCAACACCGCCAAGCGACGCTTCCTGCATGGAGTTTATACTCACGCCGACCTCAACATCGTCATCGCTTATTATTTTAAAAACCTCGTCACCTGCAAAAACTGTTCCGCCTATGCTGGCAGACCTTTCGGATATCCTGCCGTTAAAAGGTGCTCTTATAACAGTCTTCTGCAGATCAAGCCTAGCCTTATCCAGAGCTGCCTTAGCGGCTTTCATCTCCGCCTTCGCCACGAGAAGCTGCGGTTCATGAAAAACAAGCTCTGAGGATGGCTCTCCGTCCAAACCGGAGTCAGCCCAGTCAGCCTTAGCCTGTTTTGCTCTCTGCTCTTCTTCCAGAAGCCGAAGCTCGGCATTCTTTAACCTCAGCTCCGCTTCATTTGCAGCTACTTCATACAGACTCTTTTCTATCTCTATCAGCCTTTCGCCTGCTTTCACGACAGACCCCCCCGACTGTAATTTATCTGATATATACTTTATCTCTCCGTCAACCTGAGTACGAACCACTGTCGACCATCTCGGATAACTCTCACCGTAAACCGTAACGTTGAAACTGTCCGACACAGGCTTTAGCATCTGAAAAGTCACTGTCTTAAGCACGGCGGATTCTTTCGGTTTCACCTCTTTGACAGGCTCCATAGAATACAACCCAAACACTGCAAATGAACACAAAACTGTAACAAGTACAAATATTACGATCTTTTTAACGACAACTTTTGACTGTTTCATCTTACTCTCCATGTCCATATCCTGTGCCTAGTGCCATTGCCATCTCCACTCTGTTTATTATTCTCTCTGTCTTCATTTTTAATATTTCTGTCATAGTATCCAGCTCGCTATCTTTGGCGTAATACAGTTCAGTAATACTCCTGAGCCCCCCTGACGATAGCTTTTTTTTCGTAATAATTACTGCCGGTCTGATAATTGATTAAAGCCTCTGACAAGTGCTGTATCTGCTTGGTAAGATATTTTTCCCTGTCGAATGTAACTTCTACTTCCTGCATAGCTTTCATCACTACAGATATAAAATCAAAATAGGCGGCTTCTGCCTCTGCCGACGATGCTTTCGCCTCGCTCTTCAACCTGTTCCCGTTAAAAAGAGGATAAAGGATACCTGCGGCAAGCCCCCCCCAAGATGACCCTACCGACGGCAGCCTGTTCAACTGAGAATTGCTCCTGAATACCTCTGCCGACAGCACGATGTTAGGCAGACGAGCCTTACCTGCTGCAGAGGCACTCTTGTCCGCCGCTTCAAATCTTTTCTTGGCGGCTTTTATATCAGGTCTTTTTTCCAAGACGACAGCAGGTACGGTGGCGGTGGGTGTTTTCATCTGCGGCAGTCCACTGCTGAAATTAACCACCCCCCCTTCAGGATATCGACCGAGTAAAATCTCAAGCTCTCTCACGGCTTCTTTATAACTCTGCTCCGCCAAAGAGAGCTCCATGTTTGCACTTTCTATTCTGGCTTTCGCAGAAGACAGCTCTTCCAACCCACCCTGCCCGTTTCTGAAAGACCTTCTCATGGTCTCTTCAAGCTTTTGGTATAGCTTCACTTTTTCCTGTTGTAGCTCTACTAAATTCCTCTTCGACTTGATGGATACATAGCTTTGAATAACTCTCGATGCCAAGGAGTCGACGGCATGTTTATAGTCGTGAGCAGTCGCTTCATATTCAGATGTGGCACTTCTGTGCTCATCAGCCAGCCTGCCCCCCCATATATCAAGCTCCCATTTCAAGTTCATTGATATCTTATGGTTATCCTCAGTGCTCCTGTCAGCAGTTTGATTACTTCGACCAAATGAATAGCCTGCATCTATCTCAGGGAGTTTTGCCGATGAGGTTCTTGCCAGAAGCAAGCCGTTTGCCTTTAATCTCACGGCGGCAGCTCTTATATCTCTGTTGTTTTTGATAGACTCGTGAACCAAAAGCCTCGCCTCTTCATCTTCAATCAATTCCAGCAGACTCCCCCCCGTCACCTCAAGTTCTGACAGGTATTGTGCCGAGCTGAAATTCTCCGGCAGATGAAATTCCTCTTTCTTGACGGCAGTTGCAGTAGTTGCACACCCCCCCTGCACAATCAACAGCAGTATCAGCAAATTAAGCAAACTAATCCTTTTAAATAGAACACTAACAATCATTATTGCACCGCTGCTTTTTTTATAGTTTTTGTACTCTGTCTCGACTTTGTTGATACCGCGCCATTTACCCAGCAGAAATCTCGACACTTCGATAACCGATTCATCCACACGCTTGACAGGATACCAGTTGTCCTTATCCGCATTAAACGTCACAACACTTTTGAAATTTATGATATCGACCCCCCCCTCATCCTTGAAGGGCTTGGCAGTGGTCACTATATACGATAGGATCACTCCATCCGAACTGCGTACTTCCATCTCAAACCTCAGATCAAGCGACTCATACCCGCATCCGCCCTTTATGATCATACAGGTGTCATTCTCAGAACACTTAAATTCCTCGGAAACAGAAACACCTTTTAAGTCTTTGCAGCTGGTCAGATAGTAGACGCTATTGAAAAACTCCATCTCTTCTCTGACAATCTTATCGATATCAGGATGTTCCAAGTCTGTCTCCCTGCCATTCTCTGCGGCCTTCACTGCGACAAATGATCTCCCTTTCGATATTAGAGACAGCTTCAGCTCATACTCGTTATCTCCGTCCATATCAGCAAGGCTGTTGTTCACAAAAGCTTCTGACGGAAACCAATCGCCATTGTTCATGATAATCTCGTCAGACCTCTTTTCGAGTTCGCTTCTGCCCTCTGCATCTGCTAATATTCCAACCAGTAATATTGACATTATCATTACTATTTTCCTCATTACTAACCTCAGAACGCTACCCCCCCTGCACCAGTGATCACAAAGACACCTTCTGAATCATAAAATGTTATATTTGAATCCACCTCTGTATATCCGCCTGTGAGAAAGAGGTATGTGCCTTTTAGTTTGAAAGGCTCGCTGTAAGAGAGAGTTTCCATGAGCGTAAGCCCTGTGTCTTTCCTGACTTTGCCAAAGATCGGATGGGATTTATCATGCTCAGAACCTGCCACTTCAAGGGTTGTTTCAAAACCGAATCTGCCAAATGCAATATTATGGACTAGAGCAACCGCAGCTTCGTCTTTAGAACTGCTGTCACCTTTAAGGTCGTAGTTAGTTAATGTTACAATCGGAAATATGGAATGTTTTTCGGATATTTGAAAATCGTAACCGAATAATAAACTGCTGAAATCTCCATCCCTTCTGAGACTGTCGTGTGCGACCTGATCTGAATCAACATCAATGTTCCCGCTTCAAAGCCGATGTATCCGCCTGTTCCGAGTATCTCCACCAGTTCGAAAGTCACGGAAGTAATCGTAGAATCTGTTTTGCTCCTGCTCTGATAAGACGAACCGCCGCTTATCGGAAGCCCCCCCATATACGGATCTTTCCACACCTCGCCCTTCTCATACCCGAGCGTTATCCCCCCCACAGCAGCGATATCCCAGAGCTGTTGATAGACTGCAAACTGAAAACCATCCACTCCGCCGCCGACAGAGATATCCGTCCCCCCCGTATTCAGAAACAGATACCCGAGCTGAACCTCGGCATAAGGGAATAGTTCTGTTTCGTTGTCCTGTTTTTCTGAAAGATTTTTTTTATCTTCTTGCTGTCGTCCGTGACATCCGTACCTGATGGTTTTCCGCCGGAAACACCCGCACCCAGCTCAATATTTCCATAAAAACCGCCTTTCGGCTCTTCGGCATAAAGTCCTGAAGAGATAGTTAATGCAATCATAAGTATAATTATTTTTAATTTAGACATGAATGCCTCCTTTTCATGATAAAAAGGTAGGCTATATTGAAAGTAAAATCTGTTTAGAAATTGTATTAAAATGTAACAAAGTGTATCAGTCAGCCTTTAAAGTGAACCGAAAAATCGCACCTGAATCCTTTGAATTCTCCACTGATACCATACCCTTATGAACCTTGGCAATCATATGAGCCACCGACAGCCCCCCCAGCCCGAACCCGGCTGCACCTTTTCCGTGCAGTGCCCCCCCGTCCCTCTGAAAAGGCTTAAAAACACTACTTATAAATTTTTCGTTAATCCCTTTCCCGTCATCCTGAATCTTCACCGTCACTTCAGACCCTGAACACTCCACGTCCGCCTTTACGGACGATTTACAATACCGAAATCCGTTATTTATAATATTATTCAAAGCTATCTCAATCAATTTTGCATCTATCCTGACCTGCTTCCCTCTGCATTTATCGGATAGTCTCCAGCTAAAATCCTTCCCTTCGACTGTTTTGACACAGCTAAGATAGCCTTCCAGAAATTCGTATGCATCATAGGATTCCAGATTATAGAAATCCTCTTCACGGCTGAGTCTGGAATACGTCAATAACCTGCCGATAAGCTCGTCCAGCTCATTAAGGTCACTCTCGATACCTTTAATGTAGGTTTCGTCTGCCTTGCTGTCACGCAGGTTCTCCAGCTCGAATCTTATTCTGGAAAGCGGTGTCCGAAGTTCGTGTGCAACAGCGTCTGTCAGCTCTTTATTTGAGCTGATGAGCTTCTCTATCCTGTCTGCCATATCATTAAATGCGGCACTAATGTTCCCCCCCAGTAAAGAGAGTTTTCCGTATTTAATCCTGTAGGAAAAATCACCAAAGCCAAACTTGATAGACGCATCACTCAATTTACGCAGGCTGAACCATAAGAACAGAACCTGTATAAAAGTAAAAAAACATAACAAACAGAATAAATATTCCATAGGCGACAACGTTAACAAAAGTGCTGAAACGTTCCTCAACAGGTCCGAGGGTTAATACATAGTTAGTGTTCGGTATGTGCTTCTTAAAGACCTCAGGTTTCAGGTTTGAGATAACCTCCCCCCCTGCAAGGAGGCTCGGACGCTCATACTTATCCATTTCACTGAGTTTTTTGATCTCTATGGGATAGTCGTACTTTTTACTGTAGCCGGCTATATATGACGGGATATCCTCCGGCGGCATTTTTGACAGCTCTTCACTTATTATCGTCATAGGGGGGGTTTCTGCTATATAGCGACCTGCCTGAGCCAGCTCCTTTTCGAAAGCACTCGACATAAAAGCATCGTAGCCAAAATCCAGAGCGAAAACCATCGCAATGATATAAACCGTAAAGAAGATAAAAAGCTTTTTCATTTCGAACCCCCCCAGGCATCCTTTACAAAAAGATACCCTTTGCCCCCCCAAACGGTTTTTATCTTCTCAGGCTTTGAGGTGCAGTCACCAAGCTTTTTCCGCAATCTCGACACGGTAATGTCTATAGCCCTGTCAAGCCCATCATAGCTAATGCCACGCAGATTCTCGGATATTTCGTCCCTGTCCATGGTATTCCCTGCATTCTTAGCAAGGAGCAAAAGCAAGTCATATTCATTCGAAGAGAGCTCGACCGAACTGTCGTCGATGAAAACACCCCCCCTTGAGGATTCATTTATACGAAGCGAGCCAAAGATGAGCTCGTTTGAGGATGCAGTCATAGTCACCCTCCTTGAGACAGCTCTGAGTCTCGCCAGCAACACCCTAGGCTCTACAGGCTTGACCACATAATCGTCAGCCCCCCCCAGTTCCAGTGCGGCGACTTCATCGATATTATCATCCTGAGCAGTGAGAAACAGTATAGGACCTTTGAACTGATGGCGAACCCTGCGGCAGATTTCCATGCCGTCTATCCCCCCCGGAAGGTTCAAATCGAGTATAGCTATATCCGGCTGAAGCTGTAATATGGCATCCACACCATCCAGCCCGTCATGAACAAGCTCCACATCAAATCCGTTCCTCTCAAGATAGCCTTTTGTAAGATCAGCCAATCGCAGATCATCTTCCACGAATACTACTTTCACGCTCACCTCTTATCAAAAACGATAGTCTATATTACCACGGTGACTTAATTTCAAAAGTGTTTTTTTTAATAAGTGGCGTATCAAATCCCAAAACAAAAAAAGAGCCAGACCTTACGGACTGACTCTTTTAGTTTACATGGAGATATGCGGGATCGAACCGCAGACCTCAACACTGCCAGTGTTGCGCTCTCCCAGCTGAGCTATACCCCCCCCAAACGAATTGACATTATATTTAAAAATTCAAGATAATCAATATCTATTTACCGGTATCTAGTCAGATAGACTTAAACAGAAGCTGACACCCCCCCTGTTTATCCACTCCAAAAGGTCTTCACGTCTGCCAAGCATATCACCGTCCACAAGAATCCAGTTTTTATTTAATTTTCCTATTTCGTTAAAAACCCGAACATAGTCTTTTGCGATGCATTCTTCAAAATCTTCAGCACTAATCCGCACAATCAGATTGCCGTTCGTCACTCCGCAAGCCATCTTTCTATGCAGCATAAATGCAATACTGCCAAACATGCGTCTTTCAGAATAGTAATCATGATCAATCAGTTCATCTCTGACTCTTGATGCAAGGATTTCGCAATATGGCATACATCAACCTCGTATTAATAATTATAAAGAATATCATTAAGCATCACAAGACGCACAAACCGCAAAAGGTGAGCTAAATCCTTTTGCGGCCGCACAGGTTATGGAGTTTTATTAATGGCGATCTGTTAATCTGTCGTTTTTTCTTATTTTTTTTACACCTCGCTTTACATTTTCTTTCTCATTTTGAGTCGAGTTTTAAATCAGGTTTTAGCTAAAGCCTTGTTGTTATGCTTATATTACTTATCGGCTATTTTACAAATTACTTTACATTTAACATGTAAATTCTCTTTACATTAATATCCAGCAATGGTATATAAATACTTGAGAGTTTTAATAAAGAGCATTACATTATGTGTGTTATGTGAGGTTACAAAATGGTAAGCAAAAAAAGTTACGGCAACAACCAAAGTTTTTATGTTCAGTGATGTCTTTGACAGGAAGATTTTAGGGGGGGATCAGATTTCCAGAGCTGCAATACTTAACACAACTATAAGTGACATACCTATGCTGCCTCAGCAGGCATCGGATATGGACGCAGATATCATGGCATCATCCATCTCAGGGACTGCCGCCATCGAAGGAAATCCCATCACAGAAGACGATATCCGCATGGTGCTGGACAATAAAAAGACTAAAAGTTACTCAGATAACCACAAAATTGAAATAGAAAATCTTGCCAAGGCTTATAAAACACTAGATAAATTCGAACACACAACAGAAAACTTCATAATAACCGAAGACTTTATAAAAAAACTACACCTCTCAATCACCAAAGACCTCACCCACAAAGGGAACACACCCGGACAATACAGAGATAAACTGGTAAAAGTAGGCTCTGAGGAGCACGGCGGCATTTACAGACCACCATCGAACCTCAACGACATAGAACAACTTATGACATCTTTCATCGACTGGATAAACAGCGAAGAGCTTCTTAACACCTCCCCCCCGTTTATACGAGCGGCTCTCGCACACTACCATCTTTCGCTGATTCACCCTTTCTTCTCAGGGAACGGACGAACGGCACGTCTTCTGGAGGCTTATATCCTGCACGCCGCAAATATACGCCACGTATCGAAGATGCTCTCTAATTATTACTACCGCAATCTGGATAAATATTTCCTCGCATTCAGCTCTACCAAACGCAAAAGCAAAGACACTACACCTTTTCTGCTTTTTGTCCTTGAAGCTGTCAACGCATGTCTGGACGAATTAAAGGACAGGGTATACGGTTATCTTTATGATCTGACCATGAGAGAATTTTTGAATATCATGAAAAATGACGGAGACCTGAACGACAGGCAATACGATCTTATAATGCTGATGATGGATGAAAACATCGAAATATCACTTCAAGGTCTTCATATAGAAAAGCCTTTTGTTTACCTGTATAAGGGAGTTACGGAACAAACTGCAAGACGTGACATAAAAAAAACTGTCCGACATGAACCTGCTGAAGAGTGAAGACGGCAAAAACCACAAGCTATGTTTTGACACACTTATGTTTTAATCGTTATTTAAGAAATTTATTGAACTGATCAGCGAATGAATCGAGGCTATAGACAGTAACGGAATCGTCATAGTCTCCGAGTAATTCGGCCAGAGCTTCCCAGTCGTCCTTGGGGGGGTAAACGTTTTTGGATATTTCAGGGAGCACGCCAGTGTCTGAAGTTATTATCGGTACTCCGCAAGCCATAGACTCCATACCCACACGGCAGATAGCCTCCGAACCGAGTGATGAGACAACACATACATCCAGACAGTTGTATATATCTGCAATATCATCCCTCTTACCTGTGATAACACTTATCTCAGCGATACCATGCTCTGCTAATAATCTTTCAATATCAGCCTGAATTGTCACGGCATCAAAACCGGCTATAAGAAGACGAATATTCTTCTGACCTTCGTTATATCTTTTAGCCACTGCTTTTATAAGGTTTTCGTGCCCTTTGACAGGGTCGAACCGACCGACAATCCCAACGACAAAATCCTCTTCACTAAACCCGAACTCATCCCTCAGCTTGATCTTTGCAAATGCACTCGGTTTGAATACATCTGTATCCACTCCACCGTAAATCACATTCAGACCTATCTCAGGAGTATCAAATATTTCTCTGTACTGACGCTTTATAAATTCACCCGAAGTCACTATGGCATCAGTGCATTTGTTATGAAATATTTTATTAAGTCTGCCGGCTTTCGGGGGGGGTCTGATGTCACCCCCCCTCACACGAATAAGTTTGAATTTTTGTTTGGTTATTCTTCGGTAGGCAAAATACCAGTAGAACTCGCCTCTGTTGCAGATAACGATATCCGGCTGGAAACTCATGAACAATTTATCCATCGCCCCCCCCATGGCAGCTATAACGCTGAACGGGTTTGACCTATTGATACTGGCCTCGACAGTGTCGAGGCCGATATCGTGAGCTTTAAGGACAGGAGGTGTACCAGGTAGACCGCACACAACGACATCGTGCCCTCTGCGTTTGAGGACTGATGAAAGATTCACGGCATACCAGGCAGTTGCGTTAAACCACCTGACGTTTATTACGTTCAGGATACGCACCTCGTACTCTTCTAATCCGCCTGATTTCTGAGGTAAGCCGGGAGTTCGGACTCTTCCTCATTAAAATCAGACAGAGTTTTTAACCTGTGATCCTGTTTTCTTATACTGCCGAGACTTCTTTTGATATCCTTCCCTGAGGTTGCTTTCTCGGCAAAGCTTTCAAGGTCTACGCCCTTTTTTTCACGTGACCTTCCCAGACCTGTAGCTACAACCGTAACTCTGATCTGTCCGCTCATATTAGCGTCAAGCACAACACCCTTAAAGATGTTCGCTTCATCGCCTGCGGCTTCATATATTTAAGAGCAATCGACTCCATCTCTCTCATACGGAAATCCATACCACATGTGATATTCAGGAGGATTGCTTCTGCACCTGCTATTGACGCATCAGTGATAAGAGGTGAATTAAGAGCCTTGTCAGCCGCCGCTTCTGCTCTGTTTTCGCCTTCTGCCTCACCGATACCCATGAGAGCCATACCTTTAGACCCCCCCATGATTGTTCTGATGTCTGCAAAGTCAACGTTAACAACACCGCTTGCGTTGATAGCATCGGAAATACCCTGCACACCCTGACGAAGTACATCGTCAGCCATTTTAAAAGCCTCATCAAAAAGAGTATTGTCACCACACTGATCCATAACCTTATCGTTATGTACTGTGATGAATGTATCTACGTGATCTTTAAGAAATTTAAGCCCCCCCATATCAGCGGCTGTATTCCTCTTCTTCCCTTCGAAAGAGAAAGGTTTGGAAACAACTGCAACAGTGAGAGCACCAAGGTCTTTTGCAATACTTGCAATAACCGGAGCTGCACCTGTTCCTGTTCCGCCGCCCATACCTGCTGTAACAAATACTAAATCAGCACCTTTGAGATGCTCTGCTATAGCTTCCATGTCTTCCACGGCAGATTTTTTTACCCACCTCTGGATTACCGCCTGCACCAAGACCTCTTGTTATAGTTGTCCCAAGCTGAATCTTTACAGGTGCAAGATTTTCTTTAAGTGCCTGAGCATCAGTGTTGGCTGCTATGAACTCAACCTCTTCGATGCCTGACCTTATCATGTTGTTTACTGCGTTGCCGCCGGCTCCGCCAACTCCAACAACCTTTATAATCGCGTTGCTAGCGATTTCTCCGAATTCAAACATGTTTTCCTCCTGTAAGCTCTAAAACCCGTCCCTGGATTTCTTACATATTGTCCCGTTTCTTAGCTCATTTATATAAAGGCTGTTTTCACAGTCCTCCATAGTTTTTATCTGTCACACAGACCAAAGTCATAGTGACGTATTTTCGGCAACCTTAGAAAAACTCTCCGAACCAGCTTTTCATCCTGCCGAGCACATTACCAAATGCCTTCTCGTCAGTCCCGGAAAGCAGATTCCCCCCCTGCTGAACGCCTTTCTTAGCGGCGGTCATGGCGAGTCCCACAACAGTTGCATACTTAGGGTCTGTAACATAGTCGCGAGTCCGCCAACCTTACACGGTCTGCCCAGTCTGACTGGCACACCCAGAATCTCAGATGCCAGATGCTCTATACCTTCGTGGTTTGCAAAACCTCCGGTTATAACAACCCCCCCTGCACCGAGATGATCCATTAACCCTTTATACTGAAGTTCCCCCCCTTTAAATATCTGAAATACCTCTTCGGCTCTCGCCTGAAGTATCTGTGTTACCACAGGTTTTCCGACTTCTCTCGGAGGTCTTCCGCCTACAGTCGGAACTTCAATAACATCATCCTCTTCAGTCAGAGGCATCCAGACACATCCATGCTTTATCTTAAGCTTCTCTGCCTCAGATTCAGGTGTATTTAACCCGATTGCGAGATCCTTGGTGAAGTTTCTGCCGCCTATCAGAAGTGCCGCCGTATGAAATACTGCACCCTGCTTATAAACAGCCAGATCGGAAGTTCCTCCGCCGCCGTCTATAATGCACACTCCTATCTCTTTCTCATCGTCTGAGAGTACGGATTCTGAAGACGCCAATTGCTCTAAAACTATGTCATCAACGATAATTCCAGCTTTTTCACAGCTTTTCACTATATTCTGTGCACTTGACACCGCACCGGTGATTATATGAACATCAGCCTCAAGTCTGACACCAGTCATACCAATCGGGTCTTTTATCTCGCTCTGACCATCCAGAATGAACTGCTGAGGCAGGATAGCCAGCACCTCATTACCAACTGTAATGTTTGTTGCTGCTGCTGTTTCGATAACTCTTTCTACATCTTTTGCAGTTATCTCACGACCGCCTTTAACAGCGATTGTCCCTCTCTGGTTGAAGCTCTTTATATGACCGCCGGCTATACCTGCGGTAGCCCTTTTTATCTGTACGCCAGACATACGCTCCGCCTCGGTTACAGCCTGTCTTATGCTGGCGACAGTGGAGTCTATGTTCACAACCACACCTCTGCGGATACCTTCACTGGGAGCTTTACCCAGACCGATAATATCCAGACTTCCGTCCTCGTTCTTGCTTGCGACAACAGCACATATTTTGGTTGTCCCGAAATCAAGACCGACAAAGATGTTGTCAGTAGCCATTACATCACCCCCCCTTTCACGTATATTTTATCAGGTATACGCATATCAACATAATCTATGGTCTTATACCTGTTTTTTACCTTATTTTTGTAAACATCGAAGAGCTTGGCAAACTCTTCTCTATTATAGTTTCCGAGTATCTTTATGTCGCCGTCGGTTACGGAGAAATAAAATGGTTTCAGCTCTATCTTTGTCTTCTCCAGATAGACGGTGTCCTCATAGATTTTGATAAACTCTTTAAAGTCTACATCCTGAACACCCTGCTCCATATGGATACTCGCTTCTTTGCAGTTCTCTTTTATTAAAAGACCGCTTGATGTAGCCGTAAAGCACCCTTTGGTGTTGGTCAGCTTGAAGACCGGAGTTTTTTCAAAAACAACAACCTCCAGCTTATCAGGAAAAACCTTCCTGATCTCCATCCTCTCTACCCATGTGTCGTCCACACTAACTACATTCGTATTTTTAATATCAAAGATGCTCTTGCCTACCAGCGACTTGACCATATTCTCAACTTTAGTCCCGTCAGCCTTTATGACACCTTTGACAAGCACGCTCTTAACCTGGAAATAACCGCTATCTGATAAATACATCGCTCCGGCGAAAACTCCGGCGGAGAACAGACATACGGTAACCAGCGAAAAGATCGTCACTGCCAGAAATCTGAAAATCCCTTTCCCTTTTGCCATTACCTAACTCCATTTAAGTAATACCTTATAAGTAAGTCAAAAAAGCTGTCCTAGCTTTTTTTGTCTTACGCTCCGCCCGAACAAGTACAGGCTTCGCTTCCACTACGTTGAAACCTTCGCAGATTCATCTGCTTCGGTTCACTCCGTGAGTAGCATCCTGCTCCTGCCCAGACAAGATAAGGTTTGCAGGCATAAGTCCTTTATTACCCTGTTATTCAAAATCCATATCGCCTAGCTCATAAGCGACTATCTTTTTATTTAGAAAATGCCCCCCTAGAAGCATTTTTTCTACCATCTGATCGAAATTCATTCCTGCTTTTTCAGCGGCCTGAGGGAACAGGCTTGTCTCTGTCATCCCCCCCGGAAGAGTGTTAACCTCAAGAACATACGGAGTTTTTCCGTCGTACATAATGTCCACTCTGCCGTAACCGCCGCACTCAAGAACATCATAAGCCTTCATTGCCGTCTGCTGAACCATTTCATATTCAGACTTGGACAACCCGGTATCAAAAACGTACTCTGTCATACCTTTGGTGTATTTCGACTCATAGTCGTATACACCCTTCTTGGGTCTGATCCATATAATAGGTAGAGCCTGTCCGTCCAGTATACTGATAGTCAGCTCCATCCCTTCTATGCATTCCTCCACGAGAACCTTAGTGTCATACTTGAATGCATCCTCAAGTTTTTCTCTGTAACCCTCTTCGGTATCGACTATATGTATCCCTACACTTGAGCCTTGCCTCGCAGGCTTCACCACGCTTTTATCGAAAGGCTTGCCTATCTTAAACATATCCAGAGTTATATACTCGGGTGTCGGCACGCTGTATTTAACAAACTGCTCTTTGGACAGGAGCTTATCAAAAGCTATCAGGTTCGACTGATAAGAAGACCCTGTATAAGGTATCCCCCCCATAATATCCAGCAGACCCTGAATACGACCGTCTTCGCCGTATGTGCCGTGGAGTGCGATAAAACAGACATCAGCCTTCGCCTCGGTCAGCTTCTCGGCAACATCACGCCCCCCCATATCTATCAGCTCTGTCTCATAACCGAGACGCACAAGCGAATCATACGCCGCCTGTCCGCTCCTCAAAGAGACCTCACGTTCTGATGACATGCCGCCGTAAAGGACGGCTACCTTTTTATTTTTCACCACGTTTCCCCCCCTTCACGGCTTCACCCAGCTCATGAGAGAATTTTGTGATAGTGCCTGCACCGAGTGTCAGCATAACCGTATCTTCACACCCCCCCTCTTTTTCGAGATATTCGAATACCCCCCCGTCAAATGATGGGATGTATTTAACGTTTTTGAAGCCTCTGGTCTTTATCTCTTTGACCAAAGCCTCAGAATCGACACCCTCTATCTTATCTTCGCTGGCCGCGTATATATCAGTGATAAAAAGCATGTCCGCATCAAAGAATGCAGTTGCAAACTCCTTCATCAGTGCCGCCGTACGTGTATATCTGTGCGGCTGAAAGATAGCGAGTATCTTTTTATCATTGTAAGCACCTCTGACAGCCTTAAGTGTAGTCTTAATCTCTGTCGGGTGATGTCCGTAGTCGTCCATAACGATACAGCTACCATCGGTATATCTTGTGGTGAGCCTACGCTGGACACCCTTAAACTGCTCAAGAGCACGCTTAATCGTGCGGAAAGGTATATCAAACTCTTTCGCAACAGCTATAGCACCGAGTGCGTTCATAACATTATGCTCACCAGGGAAACCGAGTTTAATACGCCCCCCCTCTTTCTTCCCTCTGATGATAACATCGAACTGCATAGCAAAGCCCTTCTGCTCGACATTAACCGCATGCACATCTGCCTGAGCTCTGAAACCGTAGGTGACAAACCTTCTGTCGATAAGAGGTATAAGGTCGGCAGTATTATCATCCTCCAGACACAGGACAACAGAACCGAAAAACGGAACTTTTGAAACAAAGTCCACAAATGTCTGTTTAACATCTGCAAGATCCTTATATGTGTCAGGATGCTCAAAATCTATATTCGTAACCAGAGCAACGGAAGGGGGGGACATCAGAAGAAAACTTCTGTCTGATTCGTCCGCCTCAGCCACGATAACGTTTCCGCTGCCGAGTGTTGCGTTGGTATCTTTCGTATTAAGTATTCCGCCTACAATAATAGTCGGGTCTAGTTTTGCACTGTTCAGTATCTCCGCCACCATTGACGTAGTCGTGGTCTTGCCGTGTGAGCCTGAGATAGCAACAGAATGTTTCAAACGCATAAGCTCGGCAAGCATCTCACCCCCCCTTTTAATGACAGGGACAAAATTATCTCTGGCACATACAAGCTCAGGGTTTGTCTCTTTCACCGCTGAGGAATATACGACAACGTCTGCACCCTCAGCATACTCGTATTTATGCCCTGTATTCACATTGATACCCATTGTCTGCAAACGCTTAACGTTCGCACCTTCCAACAGGTCAGAACCGCTTACTCCAAAGCCCATCGTATGCAGAACTTCAGCGATACCGCTCATCCCTATACCGCCAATACCTACAAAGTGAATGTTTTTTTACTTTCCCAAATGCTTTATCCAATGTTCATTCCCCCCCCTGCTATCAGCTTCACGCTATCGTAAGTTTCTGCTTTTTCGAGTGCACTCTTGTAAACGCCGTAATTCAGCGAAAAACTTTTCATCATCCCGGTAATTGATTCCGGTTTAACATCTTTCTCTTCCAAAACTTTTGCTATCCCCCCCTTATCCTCTGCATACTTTGCATTGTATAGCTGATGGTTGTCAGCCGCCTCTGCGAAAGGGATATAAAGTGCCAGCCTTTTAGAGTTTATCACCTCGAAAACTGTACCGGACCCTGCACGGGCTATAACTATATCTGCCCATTTAAGGTTTTCCGCTACATCATCTATATATCCTGAGACTGTCAGTCTGTCCGACATCTCGATACCTAGTTCTTTATATTTATCAAGTGTTTCATCTATGAGTTTGCCGCCTGTCTGATGACGGATAGTAAAACCCGCCTCAATTAGATGCTTTGCAGACTCTGCCACCTGATTGTTTATAAACCTGCTCCCCCCCTGTGAACCGCCGAGAACGAGTATATTTTTCTCCATCTCAGCTTTCGGCTCTATACCTCGGAAGTTCTCTCTCACGGGATTTCCCGTGACTATTGTTTTACCTGCCGCCTTTTTAGTGTCCGGAAAAGATAAAAAGACCTTTTCACAACCGCCGGCAAACTTTCTGTTCGTCAGCCCCCCCATCACACTATTTTGTTCGTGCAGGTACATCTCCACACCTTTCATAGAACCGACAAGAGCAGCTGCTGCTGAAACGAATCCGCCTGTCAGAAGGAGCTTGTCCCCCCCTTTTCTGATGCGTGTGTAAACCTTGGTTATCTCCTTCATCAGCAGGAGAGTCGACTTCATCTTACGGAAAATGCTCACTCCGTTGATAGGTGTCTCTGACTGCTCATAAAAAGGATACCCAAGCGGTTCAAGAACTTTACGCTCAAGACCACGCTTCGAGACTATAAAATAAGTCTCAACCCCCCCAAACTGCTTCACATAATCCGCCACTGCGATACCGGGGGGGTAAAGATGCCCGCCCGTACCGCCGCCGGCGATCACAAGCCTCTCAGACATCTGCTTCCTCCTGTGCTTCCTCAGCACTTCGGATGAGAACTCCAACCATAAACAGCGATATGATCATGCTTGATCCGCCGTAACTAACAAACGGAAGACCTATACCCTTGGTAGGGAGTGCACCTGTCACAACGCCTATATGAAGCCCTGCCTGAATTATCAGACAGTATGCTATGCCGAATGTAAAAATAGACTTAAATTTATTTTTATGCATCTTCGCAACTTGCACACAAACATAGAAAAGTACCGCAAAAAGTGCTATCACAAACACTGCACCAAAAAAAGCCTGTCTCCTCTGCTATGATTGCATAAATGAAGTCAGTATGAGCTTCAGGGAGAAAGTGCAGTTTCTGAGATGAGTTACCTATCCCTTTGCCGAAAACCTTTCCACTGCCCACAGCCGCAAGCGACTGTATAAGCTGATAACCTGTACGGTACTGATCAGCCCACGGGTCGAGGAAACTGAGAAGTCTTGCCTTTCTGTAGCCCATCATCATACCGGCTATAAGTATCGGAGATATGAATCCCAGCATGCCGCCTATATGTTTAATGCTTGCTCCGCCTATGAGGAACATTGCAAGAAGTATCGCTATCATAAGAAACGTCGTACCAAAGTCAGGCTCGGACAGTATCAAAGCTCCTATCAAACCAAGCAGGATAGATGCAGGCAGGAATCCTTTAGAGAAATCCTTAAGCATATCTTCCTTCTTCTCCAGATAGTGTGCCAGATAAAGAACCAGCGTAAACTTGGCTAATTCTGACGGCTGGAAGCTGAATCCGGGCAGTAAAAGCCATCTGTGTGCACCGTTAATCGGGCGGTAAAAGAACACCATAACAAGGAGTATCAAAGTTATGAAATAAAGAGGTATGACATACTTACGCCATGAAGCAAGTGGCACTTTATAAGCCGTATACATAGCGAAGAAACCGACGATGATACTCACCATCTGCTTCTGGAAGAAGTACAGCTCCTGACGGCCGAGGGATATTGCCTGCATACTTCCGGCTGAAAGTATGAAAATCAATCCACCCATAACAAGCATTGATATGATTACAAGTATCAGTAATCTGTTATCTCTAAGCTCGTTCATCTTCCCTCTTCCTTATTTCATTTACCAGTTCCTTGAAGTGTGCTCCTCTGTGTTCGAAGCTCTTATGCTGGTCGAAGCTCGCACATCCGGGTGACAAAACAACCTTCTGTCCGGCTTCGGCAATACTGAAAGCTTTTTCCACTGCATCTTCAAGCTTTGCCGCTTTATATAAAGGAACTCTCACAGCTCCGTACAAAGTCTTATATATCTTCTCGCCTGCACCGCCATAAGCTATGACACCGACGACCTTTTCGTTGATAACATCCACCAGCTCGGAGAAGTCGCCATTCTTATCCTTACCGCCGAGTATAACCACAACCTCATCATCAAACCCTTTCAGGGCGGTCAGTGTGCTGTGTATGTTAGTCCCTTTGGAATCGTTTATATATTCAACACCATTTATGTCGGCTACATGTTCACATCTGTGCTCAAGCCCATGCAGGTCTTCTATCAGATGAGTAACATCACCCTTAAGCCCGCACAGTTTATCAACCGCCAGAAGAGCAAACGACAGATTTACCAGATTATGCTTCCCTTTAAGCGGAAATCTCTTTGTATCCACATAAAAAGTCCCGAAATCCAGTCTCTCTTCTGCAACGCAGGTATCTACATTAACTATCTCACCCTTAAAGGATGAAACTTTTTTTTCTGAGATAATCATCATCCTCAATAATGAGCCTTCCGCCCTTATCAAGGAAACGGAGCAAATTCATTTTATCATCTGCGTACTCATCCATATCCGCATATCTGTCCATATGGTCTTCCGCCAGATTAGTCACGATCACGCAATCTGCCGAAAAACTCTTAAGCATACCTGTCTGAAAACTTGAAAGCTCAACTACATAGCATCCAAACGCCCAGCCTGTGACAGCCTCAGCGTAAGTAAGACCTATATTTCCGCAAGCGACTGCTTCCACACCGCATTTTTTTAGTATCTGCGAGGTGAGAGCAGTAACTGTCGATTTGCCGTTTGTCCCTGTTACGGCGATAACAGAAGCGTTCTCAGGTTTTTTACCGTGAGCCAGCTCTATTTCGCTGGTGTATACTTTCGGAGAGTTTGCCATCTTTCTCAGGTCTATCCCCCCCGGGCTGACAACAACACACTCATATTCATCTTTAAAATCAGCGATTTTTTTCGCATCGGGATTGCCGTCATCGAATATATCTATGTCGGTGTATCCGTCAGCTTTCAGAATGTTTTCTGCGGCTTTACCACTTTTGCCGTAGCCTATTATCGCTGCTTTCATCCCTTCCCACTTATCTCAGCTTCAATGTGGAGAGTGCCACAAGAGCCAATATTATTGATATGATCCAAAACCTGACCGTAACTTTCGTTTCACTCCAGCCTGCCAGCTCAAAGTGATGATGTATGGGAGCCATGCGGAACAGCCTCTTACCGCCGCTCATCTTAAAATACCCCCCCACCTGAAATATTACGGAGAGGGTCTCGACAACAAATATACCGCCCACTATAGCGAGGACTATCTCGTGTTTTGCTATCACGGCAACAGTCGCCAGAGCTCCGCCTATCGAAAGACTGCCTACGTCACCCATGAAGACACTCGCAGGATATGCGTTAAACCATAGGAAACCAAGCCCTGCACCCACCATCGCACCGCAAAAGATACTCAGCTCTCCTGCATCGCGTACATATATAATATGCAGATAATCTGCAAACTTTACGTGACCTGTCAGATACACAAAAAGACCTATCGTGGCAAACGCTATCACGGAAGGCATTATCGCCAGCCCGTCAAGCCCGTCGGTCAGGTTCACCGCATTCGACGTGCCTATGATTACAAACAGAGCAAATGCAAAATAGAAGAACGAAAGATCCATAACGAAATCTTTGAAGAAAGGCATAGCAAGTTTAGTAGCATGCCCGTCATTATCGACTTGCATTATCATGGCAGTTGCCGCAACAGCTACAAGAAGCTGCCCCCCCATAAATTTTGTTTTAGCCGATATACCGTCCGGGTTCTTTAAAATCGTTTTTTTTGTAATCATCCACGAACCCTAGGAAACCGTATGCAGTAAAGACAAAAAGGACTATCCACACATAGCTGTTTTTAAGGTCTGCCCAGAGAACAGTCGAAAACACGGCAGCACCGACGATGATAACTCCGCCCATAGTCGGAGTCCCCCCCTCTTTCTGCTTGTGTCTGTCAGGCTCATAGCCTTTCGACTTCATATTAAACGACATCTCCTGCAGTTTGCGAATGATGTACGGCCCTATAATAAGAGTGATGATCATAGCGGTAACCGCCGCATACGCTGTACGGAAAGTGATATAACGAAAAACATTAAGTATGCTCAAATATTCCGACAGCGGAACAAGCAGGTTATACAGCACTCTTCATCTTCTCCTTTTCCAGACGTGACACGAACTCTTCGAACCTCTGACCTCTGGATGCCTTGAAGAGAACAACCCCCCCTTCCTTCACCTCAGAGATAAGTTCCATAGCGTCTTCACGTGTCTGGACGACCTTTATATTCTTCGGTTTCTCATATCTTGAGAACCCTTTGCCTACGAATACGAAATCTATACTTTTGAGTTCAGCCGCAAGCTTCATAAGCTTGAAATACAGCATCTCCTCATAACCCTCTATCTCACCCATTTCACCGATGAAAGCCATCTTCTTATCCGCAGGAATCTCCGCAAGGTTTTTCATAGCGGACATAACAGATTCAAATCCTGCGTTGTATGTATCATCTATCACCTTAAGACCGTCCACATCCTTTATGCGTCCACGACCGTCCTTAGGCTGGAAATTACGCACCCCCCCTTTCATCACGTCAGTGTATGAAAGCCCTGCCGCCATACCTATGGCTATTGCAGGGAGGCTGTTCTCTACGAAATGGCTGTAAATATGATTCAGTTTAAAACAGTAAGGAGTGTTTCTAGTCACTGCCGTGAAATAGAAATCCCCCCCCTCAGCAGTCCTGTTTGCATCCGCCAGAATAATGTGCGATGCCATATCAGAACCGAAATATCTGACATCAGCCTTCTCAAGCACCTCAGATGTCATAAACCTGCGGCATGTATCGGCTATATACAGGATTCCTCTGTCTCTCATCCCATCCACGATGGAAAGTTTCTCAGCCGCCAGCCCTTCTATGCCGTCAAAACGACCTATATGAGCATGACCTATACCCGTAACCACACAAATATCAGGCTTTATATATTTCGATAAAGCAGCTATCTCGCCGCTGCTGTTTGATCCCATTTCAAAGATGGAATAGCTTGTCCCCCCCATCTTCATATTTGCCGCACATATTGCGACTCCCAGTTCATTATTATAATTACCGTAAGCAGTATAAACACGCTTTCTGGTGCGGAGTACCTCAGAGATAAGCTCTTTAGTAGTCGTTTTCCCCCCCACGCTCCCTGTCAGGGCTATCTTTCTCCCTTTATATCTGCTCAGGTTATATTTACCTAAATCTTTAAGTGCCGACAGACTGTCTCTGACTAAGACCTTGTTCCCTTTGGTCTTTTCATAAGCTTCCGCATCGCAGAGGATCACCAAGGAAGCCCCCCTGCTCTGAGAGCTCTCTCGCATAGATATTGCCGTCTGCATTTTCGCCCTTGAAGGCGATGAAACAGCACCCTTTACGCACCTGCCTGCTGTCGATTACAAATTTTCTGATCTCCAGATCACTTTGCACATGGGACTTTAGAACACCACCCATGGCGTTGATCGCCTGTGTGACTAGCATTCATCTACCTCCAGATACTTCTTCACTTCTTCGCGGTCGTCGAAGTGAACTTTTTCTGTACCAAGAATCATATAGTCCTCATGCCCCCCCTTACCGGCTATCAGAACTATATCCTTCTCCTTAGCCATTGTGACCGCCTGACGTATAGCCATACTGCGGTCAGGAGTGATAATGACATTCTCTGCATTCTCGAAACCTGTCAGGATATCCTCAATAATCTGCTGAGGGTCTTCCGTCCTAGGGTTATCGCTTGTCACTATCACCACATCAGAGTCAATCTCTGCAACCCTTGCCATCCTTGGTCTCTTGGTTCTGTCCCTGTCTCCTCCGCATCCGAATACAGTGATAAGCCTCTGCTCCTTGAAGCTTCCGAGTGCTTCAAGCACATTCTGCAGTGCATCGTCCGTGTGTGCGTAGTCGACAAATATATATGCCCCCCCGTTTGAACGCTCGAATTTTTCCAGACGTCCCGGGATATTTTTAAGATTTGCAATACCTTGCTTTATATGTTCGTTATCCACACCCAGCATTATGCAGCCTGCCGTTGCTGCCATAATGTTCTGAAAGTTGTGCAGACCGACCAGAGGGGGGGATTTCGCCTCTATGACACCTGCCGGACAAACCAGCATCGCTTTTAGCCCGTCTAGCCCGAACCATATCTCTTTTGCCGTGAGCTCAGCCTTCGGTGTGAGTCCGTAAGAGATTTATCTATCTCAGCCTCTTTGAAAAGCTGAAGACCATAATCATTATCTATTCCGATGACACCGACATTCGTATACTCACTCGTGAAAAGAATCTTCTTCGCCTCAAAGTATTCTTCCATCGATTTATGATAGTCGAGGTGATCACCCGACAAGTTTGTGAAAATACCCACATCAAAAACAACACCGTTAATCCTGTGCTGATGAAGGGCATGAGACGACACCTCCATCACCAGAGAATCAACTCCAGCGTCCACCGCCTGTCTGAGAACTTTGAAAAACTCATAAGTAGACGGAGTGGTGGAATCCAGATCAACCAGAGTATCACCGAAAACCACCCCCCTGTGGTGCCTACGAGCACAGGCTTAAAACCTGCCTCTCGTAATATCGCATCTATAATATATGAAACTGTAGTTTTACCATTCGTACCTGTCACGGCTATCTTCTGGAGCTCCTCATCAGGTTTTCCGAAGAAGTTTCTGCAGGCGTTTGCCAGAGCTTTACGTCCGTCGTCTACGATAACAGTCGGTACTCCGTCAACCTTTCTCTCCGCCACTACAAAAGGGACAATGCCGCTTTCGTACACCTTTGAGATGAAGTCATGTGAGTCAACTGCTGCACCTTTAAATGCAAAAAACGGTGCTCTCTTTTTTAAGTTTCTGCTGTCAATGTTAATATCCTTAACATTCTCTTCGAAATCTATCTCTAGATCGAAGCTCTTAATGTTAAGTCCATCAAGAAGCTGGGAGACTTTCATAAACATAGCTCCTTTTAAGCCCCCCCAGATGCATTGAAAGTTGCTCTGCTAAAACCTTAAAGGTATGAGCCGCTGTTGAACCACCGTATATAGATTTTCTCGGTGCTTCGTAAACCACAACCATCGCTACTCTTGGGTTATCCGCAGGGAATATACCTGCGAAACTTGCCACATAGTCTCTCTCACTATATGTACCTGTTTTGTTATCTATTCTCTGTCCCGTTCCGGTCTTACCGCCAATCTGGATATAGTCTGAGTCAGCCTTTACCCCCCCTGTGCCCAGCTCAACCACCTCTCTCAGAAGTTTCTGAAGCTGTTTGGCTGTCTCTTCAGAGAATATTCTATCTTGCTCGAATTTCGGCCTGTATGTATTACCGCCGTTTTCGACTTTGCTCACTATTTTAGGTTTTATAAGTCTGCCGCCGTTGGCGATAGCACTATAAAACTGAACCATCTGAAGTGGTGTAACCATCACTTCCTGCCCTATTGACAGAGAAGGCTTGCTCAGGCCTGACCACTTTTTTTTACATCGTGCAGAATCCCGTCCTCTTCCCCCCCAAGCCCTGATACACCCGTCTTTCTGCCGAAGCCGCTCTTTGAAAGATAATCATGAAACTCTTTTCTGCTTACCTTGTCCGAGAGCTTCACCATACCGATGTTACTGGACTTTATAAGCACTTGTCTTGCAGTCAGTATCTTATTAGGGTGCACATCTTTGATCACGTGGTTATATATTTTATACTTACCATTTTCACAGTTGATCATCTCTCTGATGTTCAGATTCTTCTTATCTAACAACAGCGAAAAGAGCACAGGCTTAAATATTGAGCCCGGCTCATAGAGATAACCTGCGGGATAGTTTTTCCACTCTGCTCTAGGGTACTTGCTGTAAGAGTTCGGATCGAAGCCTCCGGAGGATGCCGCAAAAAGTATATCCCCCCCAGTGTATGCATCCATAGCAACCGCTATCCCGCGATTTGCCATATATTTGGCAGTATCCTCACGGAGTATCTCTTCGCTAAGTCCCTGTAGGTGTTTATCTATCGTAAGATACAAATATGTATCTATCTCTTTCTCTTTTCTCGTATCTTCAAAAACGATCCTCTGCCCTTTATTATCTTTCAGGCTGAGAAGCTGTAACTTTCTACCCTGCAGAATATTTTCATATCTGTGCTCAAGTCCGCCCAGCCCCCCCTTGTTATCCATACCTGTAAAACCGACAACGGATGCCGCCAGTTTTCTCTCGGGATACAGACGCTGTTCCTCAAGCAGATATTCGATATTCGGTACCTTCTTCTTGATATCCTCTGCACGGTCTATGTCTATGTTACGCTCAAGCCACACAAAACCATCATTCTTAAGCAGTCTCGCCACTGTCCCTTTTGAAAGTTTCAGACCTGTTTTTTTAAGCTTATGAACGAACATTTTTCTGTCGTTTATCTCGCCTGCGAAAACATAAAGGGATGCGGACTTTTTATTAAGTGCGAGCGGCTCGCCTTTAACATCGAGAATAAATCCCCCCCGTCCCCCCCTTGTGCTTTCGACAACCCCCCCTTTCGCCTGTTTGCCGGCGTATTCAGTGTAGAACTCGCCATTCAATAACTGCAAATAGGCGACCCGGACAACCAGAGCACCTAATGCGATAAAAGCAAGCAGACTAAAAAAAGTTTATTCGGCTTTTGTCATTTGACATAAAATGTCCTTTTCACATCGGGCAGTTCCAACCCTAAAGCTTTTGCTTTTTTTATACAGGTTTTCCGTGTCGTACTCTTTTGATCTTTTATCCAGAAGAGAAAGATACGCTATCTCTGTTTTCTCCACCTTTTCAGACAGGTTGCTTATTTCGTAGCCTGTTTTGATACAAAGGTGTCTCACATAAACAAGAGAGAAAAGGAGCACGACTGTCAGAGATGCAAAAAGCAGTGTACGCATCTTCACTCTTGCTGTTTCTCTTGTTGCTGCCTGTTCCAGTGTATGTACTCTCATGCTACGCTCCTTATTGGTTTTGGATAAAAATTTGTCCTAAATTCTTATCCCTCGAGATTGGCAATATAAATATCTGCCTATCTCTCACTCCGCTGGAACTTTCGCAGAATTCTCTGCTACAGTTCGCTGCGTGTGACACATCCTGTATCATAAGCTGTTTTGGATAAAAAAAATTATCCTAAGCCTTATCCATTAAGACCAAACGCTAAACCCTTTCCGCCACCCTCATCTTTGCACTTCTGGAAAGCGGATTCTGATCTATCTCATCCTTCTTCGGTTCTAAAGGTTTTCTGGTGATCTGCCTGAAAGTACGCTTCTTACTGCATGAGCAGACGGGAAGCTCCGGCGGACAGACACACTCTTTCTCGTAACCCTTGAGAGCCTCTTTAACAATCCTGTCTTCCAACGAATGAAAGGAGATGAAAGCTACCTTCCCCCCCCACATCAACGTAATCTTCCAGTTTGCCAAGCATCTCTTCTATAGAATCAAGTTCACTGTTCACATATATACGCAGAGCCTGAAATGTCTTAGTCGCCGGGTTTATCCCCCCCTGTTTCTGTGCTGCTCTGGGAACAGCGGAAGCGACAACCTCAGCCAGACGGAGGGTTGTCTCAATGGGAGATTCCTCACGTTCTCTGACTATAGCCCCCCCTGCTATCTTCCATGCGAAATTCTCTTCGCCGTATTTTTTTTATAATGCTGCTCAGCTCTTCTCTGGAATAGCTGTTTACCACATCGGAGGCTGACAGGCTTTCGTCCCTGTTCATCCTCATATCCAAAGGTCCTTCGTTGCGAAAGGAAAAACCCCCCCTCTCTGCAACTTTCAGATGGTAAAGAGATACTCCAAAGTCTGCGAGAATAGATGTTACTGAATGGATACCAAGCTTATCTAAAGCCTGATCGAAGTCTGAAAAGTTTGAATGCACAACCGTAACGTTGGTGTACTCCGCGAATTTTTCATTTAGCCGTGCAACCGCATCGAGATCTCTGTCGAGGATAATCAGTCTCCCCCCCTTCTCAGACATCTTCTCCAGCATTGCCGCCGAATGTCCGCCACCACCGCCTGTCATGTCCAGCGTAATGCCGTCAGGATCAGCCGGCAGATACTTGAGCACCTCCCTTATCATTACCGGTACGTGCTTCATTCTTAACAACCGCCTCGGAAGCCTTGCCAAATTCTAGCTGAACAAAGCTGCCTTTTTCCATAAACCTGTAACATTCCTGTGCAAGAGTCTCTCTCCTCAGGTTAGTCATGTCGAACACCGACAGATCACAACCTGAATTTACCTTACCGGTCAGCCAAGAAAACACTGACATAATAGTCTCCTGTGTTATTTACTTGCGACCTGCCTTATCATCTAATCTTTCCGGCGAACTTCTGATAAAGTTCCGCCTTTCGGTCGTCCGTGGCTTTTTGCCCCCCCCAGACAGCGGCAGGCCAGATCTCGAAATGGTTACGCAAACCATTTACGATACATTCACCTTTAATACCGCACCTTTCACGAATTTCCGAAGTGATCATCGCTCTACCGTTTTTGTCAATGGATAGCTCATCCATATCAGCGTAGAGGAGTCTCAAAAACTCCTGAAACTCTTCGTCGTCGCTAGACTGCTCTTCTAGCCTGGCTTCCTCTCTGTCCCATTCGGCAGTTGGATAAAGCCTCAGGTGGTCACCCATGGACAACAGCGTAAGCTCATCGCTGCCATACTTGACCTTCAGAATCTCTCTAAACTTTGATGGTATAGAGATTCGTCCGGTGTCACTAATTTTATGTTGGTGATGCCCTCTAAAACTTCCTGCCATTTTTATACCAATTTATACCTTATATAACCAATATCGTACAGATCATTCCAAAGTTAACAAAAAAAATATTCGCATGGTCAAGGGATATCGAAAGGGTCTAATTAAGCTATGGATAAGGGTTTAAGAGGATTTAGGCTCTATTATAAGTGCTTTATTGCACTATGGTCTCAGGTTAACTAAAAAAAATTAATTAATTTTGTTGAAAAAAAATATCGATTTGGGTAAAAATCACCAAGATTATCTAAGAGTGGTCATATTTTAAACACCAAAAAGCCCCCCCACTTTTCGTGAGGCTCACCTGCGTATTGTACATATATACATCTCAGGTCTACAAAGCTGCCGGTACTCCTGTTTCAACATACCTCTCCAGAGCGTTTAAGGCCTGCTTAAATTCCACAGCCGCAGAATCCAAACCCGACAACATATCTTCCCCCCCTTTTTTATTCAGAGCAAAAAAAGTTATAATCCAGACAGCGGTACAGGTCTCATCGAAATGGTCAGCCACATTGATTTCAAATCGTATCGTGATATCCTGTGATACACGTATGCATTCTATCCTTCTGCTCGGTTGATAATCCGCACAAAACCACACCTCGTCAAACCCAAAATAGTCGGTTCTAAAAATGGCATTGCTCTCCATATAACCTGATTCGGAATGAAGCAGTTCGCACTTCCAGCCCGGCAGCCAATCATACTCAGTTGTGGGGGGGCAAAACAATGGGAATAACTTCTCGGGAGATGCATTAAACTTCCTCACAGCAGTAAACCCACCCTTTTTTAATTTCGTTCCATCCTCTTTCCATAATCTAACAAAATTATCCGATCTTTCTGTGTTCATTTTGAACCTCCTTTTTGCCTCATTCAGTGTTTACATACTAAACACTGATGGGAAATTTTTTTAACTTATTTCATCTATAACATCATCCAGTTCGCTTAAAAACTTCTGTATAACTTCTTGCTCAGCATCACTGAATTTTTCCAGATATCTGTTGTGCAGTTCTATTATACGTTCCGCATGCTCATTATAGTGTTTCATCATACCTTCACCGAATTTTGTAAAGGTCAGCGTGAGTTCATTTTTCTGGTAAGGGTCTTTAGTTTTTATCAGTACCCCCCCTTTCTTTTCCAGCCTTGAAATGGTCTGCGAAACAGCCCCCCCTTTCGTAACACCCAGTTCAGAGGCTATCTTTGTTGCATTAGTTGCCTGTTTATTCTTAATTACAAGCACTGTATGAATTTCGGTGGGAAAGAATTCTATATTGTCATATTTCAAGAAATTCTTCTTCTTCAGAAACAAGATCTTGTTAATATGCATTTCAATCTTTTTGATGGTTTGTTTATTGGCTTCATTCATATGGCCAGAGTTTAGTACATATACTCTGAGATTGTCAATCCTAAATCTTATATAAAAAATCCCCCCCGACCTTGTTTCCAGGATCGGGGGGGATTTTAGTATAGTTGTTTTTTTTATCAGCTTAAGTGCTGCATCTTGCTTTATCAAACATCTTGTCGAGTATCTCAATAAGATGTATCACCTTCTCCCGCATTTTCTCTATGTCCGTATATGCGTTTTCGTGATCTCCACGCTGTATCATATCCGCGATATGGTGAGAAAGAGCGTGAACCTCTTTATGCGGCTTTTCAATAGCTCTGAAATCAGAGTCACTGCCATAAAGCTCTTGAAGCTCTTTCGAAAAGTACAACTTCCCGAAATCACACTCGTGGTCAGTTTTGAGCCCCCCCTTAGGAACAGCCCCCCCTCTGATATATGAAGTGTATATATTTTTAAGATATTTTATATGTGCCATCTTGGCTTTAACAAAGACTATACCTCCGCAGGTGAGCTTGTACTTGATAAGGTCTTTTTCAAGAACAGACAAATCATCCATCAGATAGTCTATCTGCTCCATAAGCCCGACAACATTGTCTCTGGAGGCTGTGGACGCACTTGCAACCTTTTCGATGCTCCCTGCTACTTCAGCAGTTGCATTTGTCTGCTGTTCAGCGGCGGAGGAAGTATTCAGAAGAAGACCGTTAAGCTCCTGCACGGCTCTAAGGATCTCCTGAAACCTGTTATTTGCATTGTCACTCGCCTGCACCTGTATCTCTATATTTCCTGAAACCTCATTAGCATTTGACTCTGCTTTAGCGACGTTATCCTGAATAACCTTCACCATCTTCTCTATCTCATTAGTGGAATCTAGTGTCTTTTCAGCCAGTTTCCTAACTTCATCAGCGACAACGGCGAAGCCCCCCCGACCTGCCTCTCCGGCTCTGGCGGCCTCTATAGCTGCATTAAGTGCCAGCAGGTTAGTCTGTTCAGATATGTCATTAATCACTTCAACGACACTGCCTATGTTCTTGGCATTCTCCGTCAGCGACTTAATGTCTCCTGTCAGGTTAATTACTATTGCTTTCACATGCTCAGCCTTGTCTGTCGCCTCTTTGACCATGTCAGAGCCTTCCTGAGCCAGACTGAGAGTCTCTTCACCTTTAGATGCTACATCTGCCGTGTTCCTCGAAATTTCTTCTACGGTAATGCTCATCTCCTCGCCTGCGGCGGCTACCGATGCGGCAAGGTCCACATTCTCGTTGGATGATCGCCTAACATCAAGGAGCGAATAATATATCGGCATGATTTTCGTGAGCAGGTTACCCAGTGAATAGGTCGTACGGGCAATGTTGTTATCCATGGTTTCAAGGAAATTATTCATTTTGAATGAAACTGTCTCAAGCTCATTCCCCCCCTCTTTATAAACCGGCAGTCTCTTGGAAAGATCACCCTCACCCGAAGTGACTGCATCGGTAATATCTGACATCTGCACAAGCAGTTTAAGGTAAAACTGTATAAAGTAATAAAGCATCACGGCAAACATGGATGCCAGAACAAAGCCGAGGAACAGTTTTTTTCAAACCGAACATAGTTGAAAGAGCAAGTTTTTCCGTAATATCTTTAAAGAAAATAACCTCTCCTATGACATCCCCCCCTTTGAAATCCTTCAGGCTGGTTCTCTTCCCCCCCATAAAAGTATGATCATCAAACTTGAGAGGCTCTCCCTCTTTAAAGCTCTCCATCAGTTCCCGTGAGTGTTCGTTAGTATATTTATAATAAACTATTCCGTCCCTTACTATATCAGTGTCTTTCGTATCAAAACGTCTCGCTTTTTTTGAAGACGGAATCTTTGATCCCGATAACGAAATCCAAATCGAAAGTGTTTTTTTATGTTTGCAAGACTGTTGTTTATCGAACCGCCGTATTCAACAGACCCCCCCAGATGCTTACCTTCGTAAAACATCGGATATACTGCTCTGAGCCCAGGGCCGCCCCCCCGACCAACCTCAAGCCCGACCATAGGTTTCTGCTGATTATTTGTATCAACGACAGTCTG
>JDSG01000048.1_pt1 | contig 59525 bp, 66 predicted proteins | sample 199341 | NCBI WGS metagenome assembly JDSG01 (sample SAMN02584197, study PRJNA231836) | bioreactor metagenome | isolation source: continuous culture bioreactor short generation time transfer1 day 52 after... | place: Germany: Bremen | reverse complement strand
ACACTGATATATATCAGCATCTTCCACATTGATTCTATTAATCTATATAAGTTCCTTTGCAATGGCTTCATCGATAATAAGAATATTCAAATACCCACCTTTTAATACTGCTTTAACAGGTGCAATTTTATCATTCCCAACAGCTACACCAAGTCTATACTGAGCATTGACTATTTCATCTATCTTATAATTAATCACCTTATTGCTTATATCAGTCTGACAAACTTGACCTTGTTCATCGATTGCGTGACCGGCCAGGTCAGCAACACCACCCATTTTTGAAACGTTAACTGCTTCTTCTAGCTTATATAGCCAGCTCTATACATTGCATTATTTTCTGGGACAATACTTCCAATACCCATTAACAACAATGACATATTGGCCATAGAAGAAAAATGCTCCCTAACCTGAGGTTCGTCTAATAACAAATCTCTAAGAACTTGACTTTGTAACATAAGTGGCACATTCAATACATTTGGTTTTGCGCCTATTTTGTCACTTAGCATTTTGGTCAACTGTGGACCATCAGAATCGGTATCAAAAGTACCCGTACCGCCAACCATTTGATAGATGGAAAGATGGTTATAAGCTTCAATTATAGGTTCCAGTTCTTCAACAACATTGTAGAGTGTTGACCCCCCCCATGATATGCCAATTTTAAAATCGTCTTCTAATAAACTTCTTATATATTTAGCAGCCGCATTCCCTGCTTCTCTTTTAGCCGTTGCTTCATCCTCATAACTTGGAACAATTTTGATATACTCAAGCTTATAGTGATTCTTAATCCGGCTCTCTAACTCTACGACCCTTGTAGTATGTTTATTAATTTTGAACTCAACAATCTTCTCAGACACACATAATTTTAATAGCCGCGACACATTTGAACGAGAAATATCAATCTGCTTTGCAATTTCCTCTTGAGACATTCTCTGAATATAATACATCTCAGCAATATCTATAAGCAAATCTCTTCTTTCCATTTCTTTTTTTGAAAGTTTATTCTTCGTTGCCATGATACCCTCCTAGCATAACCCTATATCTACTATAGACTAAATAATACTATAGACCTCTCTACTTTACAACTCCTCCAAAATAATTCCAAGAGTTGAATATAATAAAACCCCCCCTAACATCCAAGGATGTTAAGGGTTCTTCTATTATGATTATACCATTTTTTTCAATAACTTGAATCAATAGAGCAACTACGATAAAAGCTACTGCAAGAGCTACAGTTCCTTTTTGAAGTTTACTATCCATTGTTCTAGCCTTATTCTTACCCCCCCAGTATGACTCACCAACGCCACCGATTGCTCCTGATAAACCTGCTGATTTACCTTTTTGGAATAATACGACTACGATCAGTGCTGCACATACTAAAAAGTATAATACTTTTACGATTACCAACAATGCCGCCACAGTTACACCTCCCATGGTAGTTCCATTTCTACGTTAACGTCTTATTCTTTTAGTCAACGTTAATATACTATCACAAAGGTGTCCACTATGCAATTGTTTTTTACAAATTAAACCAAGCATCTAGTCCTGGAAACTGAGCTACATCCCCCCCAAGTTCTTCTTCAATACGAAGTAATTGGTTGTATTTCGCAACTCTATCTGAACGACAAGGTGCACCAGTTTTGATTTGCCCTGCATTAACAGCAACAACAATATCAGCAATTGTTGTGTCTTCTGTTTCACCAGATCTATGGGAAACAACCGCTGTATAACCAGCTCTGTTGGCCATAGCAATGGCATCAAATGTCTCAGTCAAAGAACCAATCTGGTTAACCTTAACTAAGATTGAATTACCAACACCTAGTTCAATACCTTTGGATAAACGCACAGTGTTTGTAACAAATAAATCATCACCTACAAGCTGAACTTTTTCACCAAGGGCATCTGTTAATTTCTTCCAGCCTTCCCAATCTTCTTCATCAAGGGCATCCTCAATTGAAATAATTGGGTACTTGTCGACTAAGCTAACAAATAGATCAATCAACTCATCAGAAGTTCTTATAACTTCTTCACCTTTGATTTTACTTTCACCTGGGAAGTGATATTTACCAGTATCCGCATTGTATAACTCACTGGACGCTGTATCCATCGCGATACGAATATCATCGCCTGGCTTGTATCCCGCAGCTACTACTGCTTCTAAGATAACATCAATACCTTCTTCAACAGATGCTAAGTTAGGGGGGGCAAAACCACCTTCGTCACCAACTGCTGTAGCAAGTCCCTTGCCATGAAGTACTTTCTTAAGGCTATGATATACTTCTGCACCAATCTGCAATGCTTCCTTGAATGATTTAGCCCCCCTACAGGCATAATCATAAACTCTTGGAAGTCAATTGTGTTATCCGCATGTTCACCACCATTGATGATGTTCATCATTGGAACTGGCAACTGATGAGCGTTAAATCCGCCTAAATACTGATAAAGAGGAAGGCCCACCGCCATGGCAGCAGCTCTAGCTGTAGCCATTGACACACCAAGTATTGCATTGGCACCAAGTTTAGCCTTGTTATCTGTACCATCAAGTTCTAACATTTTGGTATCAACCAATCGTTGGTCTAATGCATTAAGCCCAATAAGTGCATCTGCAATAACGTCGTTCACGTTATCAACGGCATTTTGAACACCTTTCCCAAGATAGCGTTCATCACCATCTCTAAGCTCAACGGCCTCAAATGCACCTGTTGATGCGCCTGATGGAACGGCTGCTCTACCAACATGTTGGTCATCTACAACCACCTCTACCTCTATGGTTGGGTTAGCTCTTGAATCAAGAACTTCTCTTGCAAATACATCTGTAATTTCATAAAAAAAGTTTCATTTATTGCTCCTTTCCTAATCGAATAGTTTATATAATAAAAAGCTTTACAAATAATCTTAACTTTTATGTCTCTCATTATACACTAACAACCTTAGATTTGGAACAACTTTCTGAGAATGATTATCATTATTTTTAGGTAATTCTATCTACTTCTTCATCCATCCTTAGTACCCGCATACATTGAGCAATTCCTCTACGTTCATACCATCTTCTGGGTAGCATGCCTTAGATATGTTCAACTCAATGGATAAAGTTTGCGTCATCTCACTCAGCTTCATATTGATGGTATCATAGATTAAGTGATGATAATGGTGGTCATCTCCACGAAGACATTGATTGGTCATAATCACAAAATCATCTCCACCGATTCTTGCTACAACATCTTCTGGCAAAGTGACTTCTTCTATGTGCATTGCAACTTTCTTAAGGATTTCGTCACACTGATCATGTCCAAGACTGTTATTCAGTTTTTTTTGAAACCTTTGATATCCACGTAAATCAGACCAAGATCCTTTTGTTCTTTCAACTTACTCAACTCGTTGATTCGACTAGATGCAACAGCCATAAAACCTCTTTTATTATAAATATCCGTAAGTTGATCCTTTATTGAAAGCATGTGAATTGTCTTCGATTGCTTTTGTATTCTGACTATCAATAAAGACATCTCAATAGATAGAAATAACAAGAGGACGACACCTACAATGATAATTTCATCAAGATTATAGGCTTCGTGCATTTCAACGTATTGTGCAACACTTTCAAAAACATCATATTTAGCAGCAAGGATAAAGGTTATTATAGCTACCAACCCAATACGTAAGTACATCAAACGGAAATATGTATCATTTTCTCTATATTTATAATCGTGCATAAGTCCCTCCAAAAATTCTCTCTTCCTAAATCATACCGTTTTTAGGAAGAATTGTAAAATAAAAAGCCAATATACTTTTCCAAGTATATTGACCTAATTTACTTATTCCAAACCATTCAATTTTTATGCCATTATCACTTCAAACTAAGGGTAATATTAGTCTTCAATAATACTTGGCACTGGAACCACAATTTCAACTTCATCATCATAAGCAACACCTTCAACACCAAAACCAAATAACTTATAGAACTCTGCCTGATAGTCACTGATGTTCAAGTCCTCTTGTAATGTGTCTGTTTCAACATCCGCAAATAGCTTAAGTGCTGTTTCTTGAGTATTTGGATCCATCTCACGCTCATCCGTCCTAATACGACCTTCTGAGTCAAGTAAGATATCGTCCGTTCCATTATAGAGGAAGTCTCTAAAGAGGCGATCTATTTGCTCGATACAGCCTTCATGAGTCCCTTTAATTTTCATCACCTTATAAAGTGCTGCCATATATAGTGGCACAATTGGAATTGCTGCACTGGCTTGAGTCACTAAAGCTTTTGCAACTGTCACGTAGGCTTGACCATTGATAGCCTTATTGGCTTCTGTCATTGCCTTAGCCGTTTGCTCAAGATGTTTCTTGGCTTCACCAATTGTTCCATCACGGTACATTGGCATTGTTAACTCTGGGCCAATATATGAATAGGCGACTGTTTTAAAACCGTCAGCCAATACACCTTCTGTTGCTAATTTCTCAATCCATAGCTGCCAATCTTCGCCACCCATTACTTTGACGGTATTTTTCACTTCTAATTCCGTTGCAGGCTCTATAGTCGCATCTGAGATTAAGCCTTTCATAAAATCAATATTCTTATTCTTATATGGTGCGCCAATTGGCTTAAGAACTGATCCATACTTCTCTCCTGTATCAGGGTCGATTCTTCTTGGTGCTGCCAGAGAGTAGATAACTAAGTCAATCTTACCCATATCAGCTTTTATTTTGGCAATGGTCTCATCTTTTATTTCGTGTGAGAACGCATCCCCCCCATTTATACTTGCAGCGTATATACCAGCTTCTTTAGCTTCTGCTTCAAATGCTGCTGAGTTATACCAACCAGCTGTAGCCGTTCTTCTACCATTAGAGCCTTTTTCGAAGAATACGCCTAGTGTGTTAGCACCACAACCTGCCATTGATACAATTCTAGATGCCAAACCATAACCGGTTGATCCACCTATTATCAAAACATTCTTTGGACCATCTAACTGTCCATTGTTCTTTACATACGCAATTTGTTCTTTTACATTAGCTGCACATCCCTCTGGGTGAGCTGTTGTACATATAAATCCTCTTACCTTCGGTTCAACAATCATATTAAATCTCCTTAAAAAAGAGGCATTGCCTCGATTTGCTTGAAAGTCAACTAATTAAAGTGATCAAATTAAGTTTCTCTAATTCTACTAATCTATGTATATTCGGTTGAAACATCCAAACATCCATATATTTGCAGAAAGATCAGCTATATAATTTGAACATTTTAATTTTACTTTGACTTTCAAAGTAATTCTATATGAAATGACCAAAAATGTCAAGGTCAAGGACAAATATCCCAATAATTATAATTGCCAAATCAGCGCTTACATGAATCAGCCAAGATCCTAGCAAACTCTTCGTCTTGTGAGCAAAGTAGGCAAAGATAAATCCACCGACAAGCAAGCCCAACAACATGAGTAGCATCATAGGCCAGCTAAACCATCCTACGAATATGGTCACATGATAAACAGCAAATAAACTGGCAGAAATAAAATATGCTGACTTTTTATAACTTATTTTATCGATTCCAAGAAATACAAACCCTCTAAAGAAATACTCCTCTATAAAGGAGTTCACAAAGGTTGTATAAAAAGCTGCGATTAGTAGCTGAATGCCACTTAATTGCATCCTCTTATCAATGTCACTTCTTATGGCATCTGCATTAAGGAATGACTCAACAATAAAATAGCCTATAACGATTGAACCTATCACAAGTATTGACCAAATCACCATTGGTTTTATTTCCTCTTTTTCAATCTTGAAGGCCATCTTTGTTTTCAAGATATAATGATTAATTGTATAAGGTAAAAGGGTAAACATTGGCACCTTCACCATCGTTTTTATTGCAAATGGTAGCATCAACACTTGTTCTATTACAAATAGAATCACTACACATAGCAAAGCGTAACCACTAATTAGCCATAGTTTCTTTTGATTCAATCCACTCATCTTCCCACCAACTTAAATAGTTATTCCTTTCATCTATTATCATCTCAAGTTCTAACTATATTTTACCACTGATGCCCATTTAGTTTATTAAAAAAAGCGCTACATAATTTCTTATGTAACGCTTAATAATTCATTCGATCACTCTATATTTGATTTGATTCCTACTTATAAGACTGACTACTACTTAACAAGTAATGATTCACCTGTCATCTCTACAGGCTTTTCAATCTCCATAAGTTCAAGAAGTGTTGGTGCGATATCACACAACTTACCTTCTTTAAGTGAAACGCCTTCACCAGCATTCACAAGAATAAATGGTACTGGATTAATAGTATGTGCTGTAAATGGTTGGTGTGTTGTGTAATCAACCAACTGTTCAGCATTACCATGATCTGCACAGATAAACATAACACCGTCTTCTTCAACTAGTGCTTCATATGCTGCACCAACGCATTGATCAACTGTTTCGATTGCTGTAATAGCAGCACTTTCAACACCTGTATGACCAACCATATCTGGGTTAGCAAAGTTGACAATGATTAGATCATGTTTTCCTTCTTTGATTGCTTTTACAAGCTCATCTCTAACTTGAGCTGCACTCATTTCAGGTTGTAAATCATAAGTTGCCACCTTAGGTGATGGTACTAGGACTCTATCTTCACCTTTGTTTGGCTCTTCAACACCACCGTTAAAGAAGAATGTTACATGAGCATATTTCTCAGTCTCAGCAAGTCTAAGTTGCGTTAAACCTTTGTCTGCAATGTATTCTCCAAAAGTATTTGCAAGTGATGTCTTGCCAAAGGCAACTTCTTTATTCTCAATTGTAATATCATAATTAGTGAAACATACATAAGTCAGTGGCATGAATCCATTGACTCTATCGAAACCATCAAACTTCTCATCACAAAAAGCTCTTGTCATTTCTCTAGCTCTGTCTGGTCTGAAGTTAAAGAAGATGACTGAATCCTTTGCTTTAACTGTTGCCATAGGTGAACCATTCTCAGTAACAACTGTTGGAAGTACAAACTCGTCGTTTTCACCTTTTGCATAAGATTGCTCAACAGCCTCAACACCAGATGTCGCTGTTACACCTTCACCTTTTACAAGTGCGTTGTAGGCAAGTTCTACTCTATCCCATCTGTTATCACGGTCCATTGCGTAGTAACGACCATGTACAGAAGCAATTTTACCAACACCAATCTCATCCATCTTAGCTTGAAGCTCAGCCACAAAATCTTTACCTGATGCTGGTGGTGTATCTCTACCATCTAAGAAACAGTGTACATAGACATTCTCAAGTCCAGCTTTTTTAGCTAGTTCAACCAGTGCATAAATATGTGTATTATGACTGTGAACACCACCATTAGAAACAAGTCCCCCCCATAAATGTAAGTCACTATTGTTTTCTTTACAATTTGCTACTGCTTTAGCAAATGCTTCGTTATCAAAGAAATCACCATCAGCGATTGATTTGGTTATTCTAGTTAACTCTTGATAGACTATACGTCCAGCACCCATATTAAGGTGACCTACTTCAGAGTTACCCATTTGTCCGTCTGGTAGTCCTACATCAAGACCACTCGCATGTCCATCTACGTGAGGATACTTAGCTGTCAGCTTATCCATAACTGGCGTGTTTGCTAATTCTACTGCATTGCCTTCTGTCTTATCATTTAGACCGTAACCGTCTAAAATCATTAATACCGTTGGTTTTTTTTACTCATAATTGATTACTCCTTTATTATTATACTTAACCTAACGCGGTGGATTCTTATCCACACCTTAGCTTGTTTTATTTTCAGTTCTACACATATAAGTCATCACTTATTAACATAATAAACATGTATTCAACTTATAAGTCTACAACACAAAACACAAACCAATGCTATGCCATTTCCAGTACATCAGTATAGCACATCTAGACTGAATTTAAAATAAGGGGGGGTTGTCAGAGACAACCCTATATTCTTATTAATAATAGCGGCCACACACAGCCTTATTTACACTTAAGTGTAACGAGTGGTGAATTTATTTAAAATTCACGACTTCGCCAAATCCAGTAGTCAGAGAAGCACCACCAACAAGTCCACCATCGATGTTTGGCTTACCAAACAACTCAGCAGCGTTAGCACCTTTAACTGAACCACCATATTGGATTCTCATTGCTTCAGCTACTTCTGATCCGTAAAGCTCAACAAGAAGTTCTCTAATTGCAGCACAAACTTCTTCTGCTTGCTCAGCACTAGCTGTAACACCAGTTCCGATAGCCCAGATTGGCTCGTATGCAACAACAACTTTTTTAGCTTCTTCAGCTGATACACCAAGAAGAGCGATTTTGATTTGTTGTCTTACAAGGTCAACTGTAACACCTTGTTCTCTTTGCTCAAGGTACTCACCACAACATACGATAGGAACAAGACCATGCTCAATAGCTTTAAGCGTCTTTTTGTTCACTGTTTCGTTTGTTTCAGCATAATACTCTCTTCTCTCTGAGTGACCAAGTACAACGTACTTAACACCAATCTCAGTAAGCATACTTGGAGCGATTTCGCCTGTGAAAGCACCACTTTCTTCAAAGTGCATGTTTTGAGCACCAATCTCAATGTTAGTACCTTCTGTAGCTTCAACAGCAGCCATAAGGGCTACAGCTGGAACACAAAATACCACATCTGTATCATCTGACTTAACCACTGGAATCAATTCATTAATTAGTGCAACTGCTTCCTTAGGTGTTTTGTTCATTTTCCAATTTCCTGCAGTAATCATTCTACGCATATTGTTTTCCTCTTTTCAAATTTTATAATCACGCTATATTGTTTATCCCGCAAATATTGTGTCTATTTATCATCTGCTAAGTTACGATAAATAAATCTCTTAATACAGCATGACTTAAAAACATCAAATCCTATTTATGTGAATTCAGATATTTTGAAGTCATGCGTCAAGGTAGATTTATTTATCGTCTGCTGCTGCAAGTCCTGGAAGTGTTTTACCTTCAAGGAACTCAAGTGAAGCACCACCACCAGTAGAGATGTGTGACATCTTGTCACCAAATCCAAGTTGGTTTACAGCTGCTGCTGAGTCACCACCGCCAATGATTGAGATACAGTCTGTATCAGCAAGTGCATTAGCGATAGCCTTAGTACCTTTGGCAAAGTTCTCAAATTCGAACACACCCATTGGTCCGTTCCAGATTACTGTTTTAGATTCTTTAATCGCTTCCTCATACAATTCTCTTGTCTTAGGACCGATATCAAGACCTTCCCAATCATCTGCGATACCACCACGAGCAACAACTCTGATTTCAGTATCGTTCTTAAACTCTTGAGCAACCACATGGTCAACAGGAAGAAGTAGTTTAACACCTTTTTCCATTGCTTTATCAATCATCTCAAGGGCATAGTCCATCTTATCAGCTTCAAGAAGTGAATTACCAACATCATTCTTAAGTGCTTTAAGGAATGTGTAAGCCATACCACCACCAATAATAAGAGTATCAACCTTCTCAAGTAGGTTGTTGATGACATTAATCTTATCTGATACTTTAGCGCCACCAAGAATCGCACAGAAAGGTCTTTCTGGTGCTTCTATAGCATTACCTAAGTAATCAATCTCTTTTTGCATAAGGTAACCAACAGCACATGTATCAAGGTACTCTGTTACACCTACGTTTGAACAGTGAGCTCTGTGAGCAGTACCAAAAGCATCGTTAACGAATACTTCTGCAAGTGAAGCCAAGTCTTTTGAGAAAGCTTCCCCCCCATTCTTAGTCTCTTCAGCTCTGTATCTTGTATTTTGAAGAAGTACAACTTCACCATCAGCAATTGTATCAACAGCCGCTTTCGCATTTGCTCCTACAACTTCATCATCAGCTGCAAATTTGACTTCTTGTCCTAACATCTCAGCAAGCTTTGTTGCAACAGGCGCAAGGGATAATTCAGGTTTTGCTTCACCTTTAGGTTTACCAAGGTGTGAGCAAAGGATAACTTTTGCACCATCTGCAATCAATTTCTTGATTGTAGGCATTGCACCCTCTAATCTGTTGATATCTGTAATTTCTCCGTCAATGATTGGCACATTAAAGTCACATCTTACCAGTACTTTTTTACCTGCAACTTGAATGTCTTCTACTGTTTTCTTGTTAAGCATTTTGTGTTTCTCCCTTCTATTATTAGGTCATTTACTTACATTTTTATGTGGCGCATGCCACTTGAAATACCATACATTCCGATGAAAGAATATTTGGTAATAGATATTTATGATAATAAATAAACAATGATTTTGATTAAAAAGGGTCTGACTATACGTCAGACCCTATTAAACTCTTATAAGAGATTCAAATATTTCTTATAGTTCGTTGAAGTATTTGATTACTCTAACCATTTGGCTAGTGTATGAGTTCTCATTGTCATACCATGAAACAACTTTAACTAATGATTTGTCACCCATTGCAGTAACTTTAGTTTGAGTTGCATCAAATAATGAACCGTAAGTGATACCAATTGTATCTGATGATACGATTTCATCTTCAGTGTAACCGAATGATGCATCAGCGTCAGCTTTCATAGCAGCGTTTACTGATTCAGCAGTAACAGCACCGTCAACAACACATGTTAACTCAGTTAATGAACCAGTAACAACTGGAACTCTTTGAGCACCACCGTCAAGTTTACCAGCAAGCTCAGGAATTACTTTTGCGATTGCAACAGCAGCACCAGTTGAAGCTGGGATAATGTTTGCAGCAGCAGCTCTTGCTCTTCTAAGACCTTTAGCGTGTGGAGCGTCAAGTGTGTTTTGGTCGTTAGTGTAAGCGTGGATAGTAGTCATGAAACCTGTGTCGATTTTAGCTAAGTTGTTAAGAGCGTTAGCCATTGGTGCAAGACAGTTAGTTGTACATGATGCAGCTGAGATAACTTTCTCTGAACCGTCAAGAATGTTTTCGTTAACACCAAATACTACAGTCTTAAGATCACCTTTTGCTGGAGCTGAGATAACTACTTTCTTAGCGCCTGCTTCGATGTGACCTGAAGCACCTTCAAGAGATACGAAGAATCCAGTACATTCAAGTACTACGTCTACGTCAAGGTCTCCCCCCCATGGAAGGTTCTTAGGATCTCTTTCAGAGTAGATAGTGATTTCTTTACCTTCTACTGTGATTGAGTTATTAGTGTTTGATACTTCTTTACCGAATCTACCTTGTGCTGAGTCATACTTAAGAAGGTGAGCAAGTGTTGCTGCATCTGTTAAGTCATTGATTGCTACTACTTCATACCCTTCAGCGTCGAACATTTGTCTGAATGCAAGACGACCGATACGTCCGAAACCGTTAATTGCTACTTTAGTCATTTTTGTTTCCTCCTAAAATTGAATAATATTATTGTCATATTTTTACCCAAAGCAATACACAACCTATCACTTTAGGATATTAACCTGTACTAGTCATGTCATTTCGACAAAGCTATAAGCCCCCTTCGCGGCGCCTTCGTCCATTATAACACAACCCCCCCTGCTCAATAACTTCTTCACAGATAAAATTGCGCCAGATTTACTACGCCCACCTGCAACTGCTATAGGGTACTTAAGCTCAGTCATCTGGTCAATGGTTATGCCTACGGACCTAGAATGGTAGATAATATCACCATTCCCATCAAAATAGTAACCTAAGGCCTCTGCTGCTGCCCCCCCTTTTTCCTGAAGCAAATCCATGACCTCATCACCAAGGTGACGTCGACTTGCCATCTTCAAAGCTTTTCCGATACCATACACAAGAACATTGGCTTTGATAAGTAGTTCTAGTGTACTTTGTATCTCTGGCTCTTGTCTGACACTTTCAAGTGCATTCTGACTAAGATTGTCAGGAATACTAAGTGATTTATAATTACAACCTATCTTGTCCGCCAACATGGCAGCAAGTGTATTGGCCTGATATGTTACAACATCCCCCCCAAGACTTCCTCTAGCTGGAACCACTGTTACATGGTCTGCTTTGATATGACTTGGTGTTATGGACTCAACAAGCTTAAGTACTGTTGACCCACCTGTTACTGCGATGATATCGTCATCACTGACTTTATTCAGTAACATTCTTGCCGCCGCATGCCCTATGTCATACATGGATTCTTGATCCACATCAGCATCACCTGCAACAATAACAACTTCCTTACATTGTAAAATCTCTTTTACTTGATCTTCAATTGTAGAAAGTCCTTCTATTTTATCAATAAATTCTTTGAGTTTTTCAATTAAGTTGACACCAACCGATGATAGAACCATACCTGTACCAGTTGTCTTGATGAAACCTTCTTCTTTAAAAAAAAGTCGGTATCCGTTCTAATGAGTTTTTCGGATATATCTATTTTGTCTGAAAGACCTCTCCTACCTATTGGGCCAAATATCTTGATGCCCCCCCGAAGTACTCGGTAGCGACGTTTGAGGACCAATAATTCTTTGGGGGGGATAATCTTCTGTAATGCTAGAATGTGACTCTCCATTTTGTCTCCTTGGCCCTTATAGGTCCCTGCTGTCGTTTTCAGTCCCAAGTGAGTCGTAAAAAAAAGTACTTTTAAAAAGTACAATGCTATTATAACATGTTCACAGGAAAAAACAAGGCTATTTCTTATAAATATTCAAGGATAGTGAAAACTATATTGTCTCCACTATCCTGATAATTTTAATTCACGCCTGAATTGCTATGTTCAAATGATTCTAGTTGCAAATGGTCAAGGCTACTAGCCTTCCCACTAATCAAGGAATCGTATACCCAAAGCTTCTTCAAATTGGTCATATCAGCCAATGAACTTACATCGCCCATAACTTCTGTATAATGTAGGTATAAACTTTCAATATTGGTCATCTCACTTAATGAAACTATATCACCAGTAACATAACTACTGCTAAGTCCCACATTCCTAAGTTTATCAAAATTTGACAAATGGGCTATATCACCACTTACTTCTGTAGCTTCCAAATACAACCTTTCCAAGTTATAGGCTTTAATATTAGCTATATCACCTGATAATGTTGTACCATTCATGCTGATATACTCAAGCATTGTTAAAGCCTTGAACATACTTGTGTCTGAGTTGATATCAAGAGTGTGTTCATCAGAACCAGTTAGATTAAATGATTTCAGATTCTTAAACATACTAAGATCATCAATAGACTTTATGTCATTTTTATAGGGGGGGCTATCCTTTAAAATTAGTTCTTCTTGACTTTCCAGTTCTGATACTAAAATCACACCGTCGCCATAACCATAGTAGTCTCTAATAGCCTTTTCGAATCCTGGGTCAACAAACACAGCTTCGATTAATTGACCACCTAAATTATTATTAGAAGTAGCATTCGGGTAATCCATCGATTCATCACCACCGCGAGCGTGCCTTAGATAGTTCCCTTCAAAATCATAAACAATCGTCATTGTATAATCAGCGTAATCAACGTACAACTCATTATTCTCGATTTTTATAAACTCTGCTTTAAACAAACTTTCTGATTTTGGAATGGACCAAACCACTTCACCACCAGGGGGGGCATAACAGGTCAAGAAGTTTTGATCATAGGTCGTCACATAGATCATCCCACTACTAGCCACTTCAATATCCGCATCATAGCCAACAGACTGACGCCAAATAATATCACCAGTATCACCATTTAGCAGTATAAGATCTCCTACCATTTCAACCACCACATTATTGTCCGGCGTCATTTGTGCTTGTGATATTGAATCTTCGTTGCCCTCTTTACCAACATCAAGTGTCATGAAATATTCCCAAAGGACTATATCATCCGTTATTCTACCTTGCTCATCCAACTTTTCCTTATCACTAATTCCCAACACACGAATGACAAGATTGCCTTCTTCATTGTCTTGTAAACCAATGATTGTATGTTCACAGACACTTGATATTTGACTTGAATCCACTTCATAGGCAAGTCTATATTCTGTTGAATCCGCTACAAAACCTTCAATTATCTTGTAGTCCCTGTTATAACCGTTGTCTTCTTTGTTATCTTCTTCATCATCAGTGCTGTTTGATTCATTATCATTATTATCTGCTTTACTGTCTGCTTTACTGTCTGCTTTACTGTCTTCTTTATCATCAGTGTTAGCTTTTTTTTGCCATCTGGTATTTCATCAACCAAATCTTTGACATTGTCCATCAACTTTCTATTTGTAGACCCAAGATTGTCACTTAAGTCAACATTTGAGCCTTTTGAACACCCGCTAATCATCAGAAGAACAACAATGATTAAGCTTACTACTTTGAATTTATTCATGGCCATTCTCCTTTCTACTTATTACGCTCTGCTTCAAATATGTCTTCAAACTCCTTGTAAAGGTCCATACTGCGTTCTTTAAAGATATCTTCTGCTTCACCAACAGTTAGAGACATGTTGAATTTTCCACCAACCGTCCATACAATGTCTGACATAATCTCATCAACAACTGTATCATCAACACTATTGATTGACTCTAGCTTCTCCCATACTGCCCCCCCTGCAAAAGGATCCTCCTTGATAAAGGTCATAATTTCATCCGGCACTTCTTCTTCCTCAGCAAGTGATCCAAACTCATAGTACATATCAAGTAAAAATGCTTCTACACCGTATTTAATCGCTAAGTCATCATAACCACCCTTGCAACTTCTTCAAAGACAACAGCCATACTAAACATACTATCCAAATCCACTTCATAACCCATTCTATCTGCACTGGCTGAAACAAAGCTTTCAATCGACTCTAGACTTGGATCTGGGTCATAGAAAGCAGAATTTTCTTCTGACACCTTATCTAATGCTTTGTCTGATTCGTCATCCACTGATTTATCATCGTCTTTATCTGAAGTTTCATCTTCTGATTCATCTCCTAATTCATCTTCACTATTACCGTCTTCGTCATCGTTAGTAGCCTTCTGATTTTTTTTCATCATCTTCAACTCTGGCTTCCTCACGTCTTTCTTCACGTTCTTCCTTAGCTAATTCTCGCTTTTGATCTCTAGCATCTTCTTCAGCTTTTTCCTCATCGCTGGCAATCTGATCATCATAGATTTTTTTCCACTTCTTCGTAATTCTTAGCCCCCCCTTCTTCCTCATCCGCTTTTTCAACCAACACTTTTTGGTCACGACGTTCAAGGTAGGCATCTTGGTCTTCTTCACTTGCATCTATCCATGATGAATCTTCATCCATGTCTTCGAAGTCATCATCTGTAATGGTCTCATCTTTTAAATTCACACCTTTTTCTTCTAGATCCTTGGCAAGTTCCTTAGAATCCTCATAGACTTTAGACTCTGGTTGATCACCTGAAATATCTAGGCCCAGCAACTCACCCTTTTCCATTTCATCTGTTCTTGCCTTAACGTAACTTCCAAGGCCGACAATCTCATACAACTTACTTAAGTTGTTGGCACCATCTTTTATGCTTTTTATATCAAAAGTAAAGAGTGCAGCTATTGGTGCTGCAATCTTCGAATACTTGCGAATATCTGTAATAAAGGTTTTCTTGCCTACTTTATCCCCCCCAAGTAAATACACAGCCGTTTGTTCGCCCATGTTAAGAATTGTGTCTGTATTGGTCACAACCACTGCGACCTGTGTCAATAGACCTAATCCACCAAAGGTCATGACCGAACCCACAACACTAGCACCTTGACCTATAAACTTAGTGGTTTTGAGAACATTCTCTCTCAATTCCTGTTTATCAGCTTCATCATTCCACTTAGCTGCTGTTGCTTTGGAGGTTTCCTTATTCCAGTAAACCCTACCAAGCTTCTTTGCCTTCTCTGCTGAGATGCCCATGTTTGCAACCAGCATATCCACAGGATCAAGGTTGTATTTATCAGCACGCTCAAGAAGCATTGCCATCTCTTCTTTATCCACTTTTTCTTCTGCATGAACTTCTAAGAAAAATTGAATTGAAAATTTATTGTCTTTACCATTATCTTTTGCAAGCTCAAGGTCAAATAACATATCCTCATATGCTTCAGCTAGTTCCTCAACCTCTTCCCAATTCTCTGCGTAGATCCCCCCCATAGCTTCACGCCACTCTTCATAAGTGTGTTCATCAAAATAGGCCTCACTCAAGATATATTCACCAAAAAGTTCTGCAGTGCGGTATCGCTCTGCCAAGCCCCCCCTTGTCATATAAGGAAGATATATTTCATTAAACTCATCGTCTGTTTCAAGGCAGGGTATCTCATCCATGTCGTAGAATTCATAACCTGTAGCTTTATCTAGAACATCCTCTTGATAGACTACTTGAGCATCCTTTTTGCCACCTCCAACAAATCTAGTAACCACACCAATCGAGCCCACAATAATAATAGCCAATAGGACCACTATAAGTAATTTGGGAATTTTCCCTTTCTTACCCTTTGCAGCTACTGACTTGCTTTTTTCTGGATTCACTTGAACTGGATTTACTTGTACTGGATTCACCTGTACTTGATTTACTTGTACTTGATTTACTTGTACCGGATTTGGTTGAACAGAATTATTTTCAGTTTTAATTTCACTTGACGTCTTCGTCCCACATTTACCGCAAAACTTTGCACCATCTATTAGTTTGTTCCCACAATTTTGACAATATATCATATCGCACCTCCGAATAATATAATACCATATTCTCTATGCGTTTTCACCCTCTAATGCATTACCCGGGCAAAGAATGTGGATATGGCATATGTGTATTAACACGCAAAAAAAAGACGCTGCATGGCGCAGCGCCTTAAATCGTTATTACCACTATAACATTTACCATAGATGTTATACCATAGAATAGTTACCGGTGCGAATTAGGAAGATTAAACCAGTATAATTGTTGTCAGTTACATATAAGTACATAACCCACAACCACTCTATGATATGACACCTAATACTAAGAAGTATTGGCTAACCGGAAATGCCAAGTAATACAACGATTATGTTCAATATATAAAATACCTTACACACTGATGGGTTTGGGTGTATTGATCCATAAAGCTCTTGCGGGAGAGTATGGAGAAATATTTGTGTGGTGTGAACGTGATTAACCACCAGTGTGTAAAGAGTACTTTCTAGATACCTGCTTTGTTGGTTCTAAGCATTTCGTTGTCTGTGTAATTAGAAGTTGATACGTGACCTTCAAGAGGAAGAATCTTCTCGTGGATTGCATCAATCAACCAATTAGGTTGTGGGAAGAATGAATTCTCAAGCTCATAAGCTGGTGTTATCCAGTTCTTAGCCCCCCCTACAACAACTGGCGGTGCATCAAGATAATCAAATGCAAGTTCGCTAATTGTTTGTGCCATATCTTTAAGGTGTGAACCTCTTTCACATGCATCACTTGAAAGTAAGATTCTACCTGTCTTCTTAACTGACTCAATAACTTTGTCATAGTTAAATGGTACGATAGAACGTGCATCAATAATCTCAGCACTAATACCATATTTTTCTTCAAGTTCTTTAGCAGCATCAAGAGCTCTATAGAGCGTTGCACCAATTGTAAGAATGGTAATGTCACTACCCTCTTTTTTCACATCTGGCTCGCCAATCTCAATCTCATAATACTCTTCTGGAACTCCAGCTTCATTAAACATCTCTGGAACGTCGTATAATCTTTGACTTTCAAAGAAGATTACTGGGTCTGTTCCTGTAAGTGCTGCATTCATTAGACCTTTAGCATCATATGGTGTTGCTGGGAAAACACTCTTAAGACCTGGAATATGAGCAGTTAAAGCTGTCCAGTCTTGTGAATGCTGCGCCCCCCCGTATTTTGATCCAACAGATACTCTAAGTACTAGTGGCATGTTAAGTTCACCAGCACTCATCGCTTGCCATTTAGCCATTTGGTTAAAGACTTCATCACCTGCACGACCAAGGAAGTCACAGTACATAAGTTCTACTAATGCTCTACCACCACTCATTGCATATCCAACGGCTGAACCAACAATGGCTGCCTCTGAGATAGGTGAGTTAAAGAGTCTATGGTATGGAAGTGCTTCTGTCATACCACGGTAAACGGCAAATGCTCCACCCCCCCAGTCTCTGTTCTCTTCACCATAAGCAATAAGTGTTGGGTCTTCATAGAATCTATTAATGATTGCTTCAAACATTGCATCTCTGTATTGGAATTGCTTAAGCTTTGGCACTGGCTTTCCATTTTGAGTTGCAGTTCTTACTTTTCTTGAGTTTCTGATTACTTGCTCATTTTCTTCAAGTGGTTGAAGGACGTCTACTGGACGGTCTTCCATTTTCTCAATTTTCTTATTAGTGAACATGTATTTTGATATTGCTTCTGGTTCTTTAACTAAGTCCATTCTTGGAGAAATATCATAATCAATGGCTAACTTCATTGTTGCAGTCATGTTTTCCTTAACTGTTTCAAGAATTGCATCAAAGTCTTCTGACTTAGCAACACCAGCTTTGATTAAGTTCATTCTGTATTCAATCAGTGAATCATTTGCTTCCCAAGCTTCAACTTCTTCTTTTGTTCTGTAACTAGAAGCATCTGATGGTGAGTGACCTGAGTATCTGTATGTTAATGTATCAAGAAGGACTGGTCCGTTCTTCTCATCAAGGATTTGTTTCTTTCGCTTAATGGCATCAATAACAGCAAGAGGGTTAAGACCATCTACACGCTCAGAGTGCATTTGCTCTGGGTTAACACCAGCACCAAATCTAGCAAGAACTTCATAACCCATTGTTTCACCATTGGTTTGTCCACCCATACCGTATTGGTTGTTAAAGAAGTTGATGATAAGCTTAAGACCACCTTGCTGATCACCTTCCCATAATTTCTTAAATTGATCCATTGTTGCAAAGGCAATACCTTCCCAAACAGGTCCACATCCAAGAGATGCATCACCAATGTTTGCAATAACGATACCTGGCTTGCTATTAACTTTCTTGTAAAGGCTGCACCAACTGAGATATCCGCCGAACCACCAACTAGGGCGTTGTTAGGATAAGAACCAAATGGAAGGAAGAACAAGTGCATTGATCCACCTAGACCTTTTTGGAAACCAGTCTTACGTGCAAAGTTCTCAGCTAAGATACCATACAATAGGAAATCCATAGCGAGTTCTTTAACTGTGTCATGTTTTTTTTGTCTTCTCTACGATTCTTAGAATCTCACCGTCAAAGTAATCTTCCATAACTTCCATAAGTTCTTTGTCACTTAGCTTCTCAATAGCTGATAAACCTTTTGCAAGAATTTCACCATGTGATCTATGTGATCCGAAGATATAGTCATCTTTGTCAAGTAAGTAAGCTTGTCCTACTGAAGAAGCCTCTTGTCCAATAGATAAATGGGCTGGACCTGGATGGTTATACTCAACACCATTGTACTCATTCGTTGTTTTGATTGAGTTAAGCATTGTTTCAAATTCACGAATAATCGCCATATCTCTAAAGATTCTCATTAAATCTTCGTTAGAAAAATTAGCTTTCTCTTCTTCAATGGTTTTGTCATATTGATTGATTGGAGTATCTTTGTACGTAATCTTTGATTTTGCTCTTAGGACCTTAGGGTCCAGAAATTGACTTTTTGGCATAATCGTATCCCTTTCATTCGTCTCATCTTTTTTTCGTTTATTTGTTGTTACGTTTAATTTGTAATTACTACAGTTCGAATAATGCTTCCCTAATCACTTCACTTACAGTTGGGTGAGGGAAAACAAGTTCCTTGATGTCATCAATACGTAGTTCCGTTTCAATCATAAGACCAGCACCATAGATCATCTCTGAAACATATGAACCTATCATATGAACACCAACAATTCTGTCATATTTAGTGTCAACAATCACTTTAACAATACCTTCGCCTTTTTCAGTCTCTGCAACATAACGACCACTATAGATCATTGGAAGTTGTACAGTCTGAATTTCATAACCTTTGGCTTTAGCTGATTCTTCTGTTTCACCAACAGAAGCAACCTCTGGGTATGTGTAAATAACAGCTGGAATTGCGTTGTATCTCATTGTGTCCTTTTTTTGTAGAATGTTGTTAATACATACTTCTGCTTCTCTGTATGCTGTGTGAGCAAGCATTGATTTACCGTTAACATCACCTGCAGCATAAACACCAGAAATGTTTGTTCTACCAAAAGCGTCAGTAGGTACTGTACCTCTTACTGTCTCAACACCAATTTTGTCTAGTCCAAGAGATTCTGTAAAAGCTCTTCTACCAATACTTAGTAGGATTTTATCACCAGCGACTTCCACAGCTTCACCATTCTTTTCATAAGTGACTGAACCATCTTTAACACTTGTTACTTTTGATTCAAGTTCAAACTTAATGCCTTTTTTTCTCAAGAGACTTCTTAAGAATAAGACCAATTTCTACATCTGTCTGTCCAGCTATGTGATCAAGCATTTCGATAACCGTCACCTCACTACCAGCTGATGCATAGTAAGTTGCCATCTCAAGACCAATAACACCACCACCAATAACCGTTAAAGCTTTTGGTACTTCTGTTAAGTCTAAGATTTCTCTATTGGTTAAGGTAAAGCCTGCTTCAACTGACTCTTTAAGACCTGGAATACCAGGTACAACTGGTACTGAACCCGTAGCAATCACTAACTGCTTTGCCACGTACGTTTCACCAGCCGCTTCAACAACAAAGCCTTCTGCATTTCGCTCGACGATTGTTGCTGATTCTTTTACAACAGTTACTTTATGCTTCTTCATCTTGCACCAACACCGCCAACCAACATATCAACCACACGGCCTTTACGTTCGATGACTTTTTTTATGATCAAGCTTGCACCTTCAACATTGACACCATATTTGCTACCATTGACTGCATAGTCATATATTTTTGCTGAGTTTAGCAATGCTTTTGAAGGAATACACCCTTCGTTCAGACAAACACCACCAAGACTTCTTTTTTTCAAATAGTAGTACCTTAAGGCCTGCATGGCCTGCTCTTTCAGCAGCCACATAACCAGCTGGACCACCACCAATTACGATTAAATCAAACATAATATCTCCTTCACAAATAAGTTATATCTACTACTGCATCATTAAGATTGTAAAGTTCTCAAGTGCGCTTCCTAAGTCTTTAAGGAATCTAGCAGCTGGTGCACCATCAATAGCACCATGATCAAATGTTAATGAAAGCCCCCCCATTGATGGGAATGTTGTAATCTCACCATTCACTTCTCTGACTCTTTGAGTGATTGTGTTAACACCTAAGATACCAGTTTGTGGTGCATTTAGTACTGGTGTAAAGGACTCAATGCCAAATGTACCAAGGTTACTGATTGTGAAGCTGGCACCTTGTAGTAAGTCTGGGCTAATAGTTCCTTCTTTACTTTGTACTGCAACAGCTTTAACATCATTTGAAATCTCAACAAGTGATTTGGTATCTGCACCAAAGATAGTTGGTACAAGTAAACCTCTATCTGTATCAACTGCAAGTCCAAGATGAACATTGTCAAAGTATCTCATTGTGTCACCTAAGAAATGTGCATTTAATGCAGGATGCTTTTTAAGGACTCTAGATACTGCAAAAAGAATCATGTCATTAAGTGTTACGTTAAATTCAACATCAGATGCTTTAAGTTTCTTTCTAATAGCCATAATTTCACTAGCATCAAATGATGATGATAATGTACATTGTGACGTTGTTTGTAATGAGTTAATCATTGCTTTGGAGATTACCTTACGAATGTTAGGAATCTTCTCATCTCTATAACCAAGGCTATTTGGTGCTGTTGGTCCATCCGCTGTAGCTGATGTACTTGCTGCAACATCTGTAACAGAACCTCTGCCACCCATGCCAGAACCTGAAGTAGCAAATAACCCAAGCTCTTTCATTTTAAGTATATCTCTTTCGATAACTCTACCTTTTGGTCCAGTAGCTTCTGCCTGAAGCACATCAATACCTAATTTCTTCGCTAGTCCCTTTGCTCTTGGTGAGGCAACGCTTGACCCTGATGCTTCAACTGAAGCTGCTTCTGTTCCCTTAGCCGTTTGTGCTACTTCCACTTGCGTCTTAGCTTCATCAGCTGTCGGAGCACTATCAGCGGTATCCACTGAAGCTTCGTCTTCTTCTCTTTGGTCAAATTCTTCAACACTTTCACCTTCCGTACCGACAACACCAATGTTTACAAGTACTGGAACATCATCCCACTCTTCGTAAAACCTTGCTAATAGTGTTCCTGCTACAGTTGATTCTTCTTCAAAAGATGCTTTATCTGTCTCATATGAGAACAATACATCTCCAACATTGACCTCGTCACCTATTTCTTTAAACCATTTGGTAATAATACAACTCTCTACCGATTGGCCTTGTCTAGGCATGATTATTGCTTCAGCCATAATTTCCTCCTTATATATAAATCCTTTTTCATTATTGTTTTCAATATTATTTTTATGAAATATTTCTATCTTTTCTAATCATCGCGTCCATTGCTTCATCTGCGTGATAAGAAGATCTAACCAGTGGTCCCGATGCTATGTATGAAAAACCAAGTTCATAGCCAAGTTTCTTATAGTTATCAAATTCACTAGGTTCAACATAAGTAATCACTGGATGATGTTGTTTGGATGGTGCTAGGTATTGACCTATAGTAATAAAGTCACACTGAATATTTTTCAAATCCTTTAAGACTTCCATAACTTGGTGTACTTCTTCTCCAAGACCTAACATAATGCCAGACTTCGTATAAATATGAGCCTCTTGTTCTTTTATATAGTTAAGCACATTGAGTGATTGTTGGTAGATGGCATCTGGCCTAACATCATCGTATAATTCTTTGACTGTTTCCATATTATGTGCAATCACATCTGGATGAGCTTCTATCACAACATCAAGTGCCTTTTTATTATAATTCATATCTGGAATTAACACTTCGATGGTTGTCTCTTTATTAAGTCTCCTGATGGCTTTGATTGTTTTTGCAAAATGGTGAGCACCGCCGTCTTCAAGATCATCTCTGGTAACTGATGTTACAACCACATGCTTAAGATTAAGTCTTTTAACCGCCTCTGCCACATTTCTTGGTTCATCTTTGTCAATTGCTGTCGGGCTGCCTTCATGTACATTGCAGAACCTACAACCTCTAGTGCACTGTATGCCAAGTATCATAAATGTTGCTGTTCTTCTACCAAAACACTCTCCCATATTGGGACAAGCTGCTTCGTGGCATACTGTGTTAAGCTTCAAATCTGATAGCAGTGTTGCAACTTCTGTTCTCTCTTTTATCGAAGAACCTCTAATCTTAAGCCACTCTGGTTTCATATGACCTCAACGCCTACCATTCTTTCTTCTTGGTACCCGATTTCTTTATACAATGCTTCTTTACTAAGAAAAGTTATGTCTGTATCGTAGACTTTCTCATACTGCATTGCCACTTTATCCATCATGGTATCCATATCTATATGTTGTTCAGTAATTGCCTTAACTGATGTAACACCCCCCCTGTCGTGTAAACCACAAGGAACAATCCAATCAAAATGTTCAAGGTTGGTATTAACATTAAATGCAAAACCATGCATAGTCACTTTATGGTTTACAGCAATCCCCCCCACTGCTGTAAGTTTTCTATCTCCAACAAAAACACCCGTGTACTTGTCTTTGCCTGTGTATGCAGATATACCATAATCTTCCATCATAATGTTGATAAAGACTTCTTCCATGTTAGAAACGAATCTTCGAATGTCACGACCTCTAGCCTCCAGGTCCATAATGACATAACCAACGATTTGTCCAGGTCCGTGATAAGTCACATCGCCACCTCTGTTTGAATCTATTACATCGATGCCAATCTCTGACAATGTTTCTTTAGATACCTTCAAATTTTCTTCACTAGCCCTAATACCCATTGTTATAACGGAAGGATGTTCAAGCAATAGTAGCGTATCCACACATTGACCTTCAATACGTTGTTTCTGAATTTTCTTTTGGATAACAGTGGCTTCATTGTAAGCTACCGTCCCAAGTTTCACGACTCTTAACATGATCTTGCATTCCTTAATGTTAATATATTGTAATGTTTTCACATCACATTGTGATCTTATGTGTAATATTATAACACGTGTGTGTGAATTTGTCACACCTATTTTGATATTTTCTTGAAAAATGTTAATTTCCTTGTTATAATGTGAATGTGATAACATACTGATGAAATTACGGTATATTCAATTTAGGAGGGGGGGTTCCATGCAAGATCAACGAAGAAAAGTCATACAAGAGATGTTAGAAGAAAGTGAAAAAATCACATTGGACGAGCTTGGTACTGCCTTTCCTGATGTATCACACATGACACTCAGAAGAGATTTGATTCACCTTGAAGAACAAGGTTTTGCCATTAGAGTCAAAGGAGGCGCTATCAAAGCAGGTGGAACACAGACCCAACCTGGCGAAGAAAGTGCTTACCTAATAAGAGAGCATAAGCAAAAAGGCGCCAAATACGCCATCGCAAAGAAAGCCCTTCCTTATTTGGAGACAGGACGTTCAGTCTACCTAGATGCCGGATCAACCGTAATGGCCTTTGCTCAACTTCTAGAGGATGACTACTATTCATTTATAACAAGTGGTATTAACATTGCCCAGAAATTACTAGAAAAAGAACAAGCCAGCGTTATTGTATTAGGTGGCTTTGCTAATAGAAACACTTTATCACTCTCCGGACCACTCAGTAGCATAATCTTAGACACACTGAATATAGACATTGCTTTCATATCTGCTTCTGGTTTCACAAGAGACAATCACTTCACCGTCTCAAATATATATGAAGCCGAACTCAAGACAAAGATTATCTCCAAAGCCAGAAAAGTCGTCGTTATGATGGACTCAAGTAAAGTAGGCAAATCACTTCCCTACACCTTTGCACGACTCGATAATGTGGATGTCTTCATCACCGAGACAGACCTCGATGAAGATATGGCCGAATTCATACGAAGCACCAACACCGAATTGAAATAGTAAATGAAATTTAGTCGACCCACGGGTCGACTTTTTTGTTGCTCGCGTATGCAACCTACCATGTAACCGATAGTAGTTTATGTAATTGAAGGTTAGGGTTTTAGTGATGCCAGCGAAACATGGATATTATTCCAACAAAAAAAGGCACTTGCAATCAATGCAAGTGCCCCCCCTAATATTTATCTTAACTTCAATTCACTAAATAATCTCATCTTTAACATAATAAGCAATGTTAAGCGCGTGGTCTGTAATTCTCTCAAGGTTGCTAATAGAATCAAGGAATACAACGCCTGTTGTAGAATCACAAAGGTTCTTAGCAAGACGTTTGATATGTTGACCTCTTAAGTGGTCTTCCATAACATCAACTTCTTCTTCATTGTCCTCTACTGTCTTAACAAGGTCTGCGTTATCTGTTGCTCTAGCTTCAACTGCAATATCAATTGTTTTAATTGCTAGACTACTGATTTCTTTCATTTCTTTTTCAGCTGCATCCGAGAAGGATAAATCATTGTCCACATAGAATTTAGCAAGGTCTGCTATGTTCTCAGCATGATCTCCAACTCGTTCAATGTCATTAACACAATGGAATAAGTTCGTTATAACAAGATGTTGATGCTCATTCAGGGCAGTGTTACTAATTTTTATGAGATAATCAGTAATAAGTTTCTCCAGCTTGTTAATATCTCGTTCGTTCTGAACAGCTTGAGCGTATTTCTTCATGTCTTTTTCTAGAAGTGCCTCAACGGCAACTTTTGTATTCTTAACGGCCAGTTCACCCATGTGACCAACCTCTTTGATTGCATTCTCAACTGCAAATGTTGGTGTTTCAAGAATACGGTCGTCTAGATGACGTAGTGCAAGTTCATCTTCTGATTCTGCTTTCCTATCTTCACCTGGCACAAGCCTCTCAGCAACTGCAACAAGCTTATTAGCAAATGGGAATAGCAATACTGTATTTGATACATTAAAGAATGTATGGAAGACAGATATTTGAGTCATCGTTATAACCGCTAAACCTTGCTCAACATTCACATACTTAAAGAATATGACAGCCCCCCCTATTGTAAAGATAACTGTACCAATAATGTTAAACATTAGATGAACATAAGCCGCTCTCTTGGCTGTTTTATTTGCACCGACACTGGATAACATTGCCGTTACTGTCGTACCAATGTTTTGTCCTAGTACAATATATATGGCTGCACTAAATGGCACCACTCCGGATGCTGCAAGTGTTTGTAATATACCAACTGAAGCCGAAGAGCTCTGAATAATTGCCGTTACAACTGCACCTGCTAGTACACCAAGTATTGGGTTTTGTCCAAGTACAACGAAAGCGTCTTTGAAGACTTGTGAACCTTTGTAAGCCGATATACCATCCTTCATCAAATCAAGTCCGATAAAGATGAGTGCAAAACCTATAAGTATCTCTCCAATTTGCTTTTTCTTATGGTCACGAGAGAAAAATAACATACAAGCACCGATACCAACAACTAGTGGCGCTACCTTAGTCGGTTTGAAAAATACCATCCATTCTGCTGATGATACAATCCAAGATGTTATCGTTGTACCAATGTTGGCACCCATGATTACCCCCCCAGTTGCTTGAACCAAGTTCATTAGGCCTGCGTTAACAAAACCTACAACCATAACCGTACTCGCTGAACTACTTTGAACAATAGCAGTTACAGTTGCCCCCCCAACTAGTACTGCTACAAAACGGTTGTTCGTTAAAATCCCTAGTAGATTTTTCATTCGGTTGCCTGCAGACTTTTGCAAACCATCTGCCATTATGTGCATACCGTAGATAAACATACCGAAGCCGCCAAAAAGGGCGAACATGTCAAATATAAAATGTTGAACTTGATCCCAGTCCATTCTAAAATCCTCCTAATGTTTATAACCTGTAAAGTTCTTATTTATTTGTAAACTTCATATTAATTCTCCGTAAAGAACCAAGATAATATTATCATGTAGCTATAGCTATGTACAAGGAAATAATCTTTAGTTGAGTATTTTGTTTAATTATCCACAATAATATGCTAGAATAGGTTAAATTATTGAGGTAAATGCATAAATGACTTGGTTAAGTCTTTACATTAACTTTACATACACTTAATGAAAGGATAACAATATGATTATTGCTGATATGCACACCCATTCAGACTTTTCAGGCGACTGTCAAATTCCAATGGAAATCATGGTAGAAAAGGCCATGAATCTTGGCATGAAATATTACGCTATAACAGAACATAATGACATAGATTTCCCTGAGTGTGGTATTGATTTCACACTGGATATTGAAGCTTATATAGCTGAGATTTTGTCATTCAAAAATAAACTTCCTGAAGATTTCAACCTTATTGTGGGTATGGAGTTTGGTTTAGCACCACACCTAGTATCTACTCTTAAGGATTTATCCAAGAACAATCCTTTTGACATCATTATCGGCTCTTGCATCTAGCAAAAGGCAAAGACCCTTACCAAAAAGATTATTATGATGGCTTAACCAAAGAAGAAGGTTATAGACAATACTTTGAAGCCATTCTTGATGGTGTAACACTATTTGATGACTTTGATACCTTAGGTCACATGGATTACGTCATACGTTATTGGCGAAAAGATGGGCATAAAATATATAGTTACAGTGAGTACACCGATGTATTAGACGCTATTTTGAAAACCTTAATTAAGAAAGACAAAGCCCTAGAAGTCAACACCATGGGCTACAACCACAAACTAGATGGTCCAAACCCTTCTTACGAAGTGTTGACTCGTTACAAGGAACTTGGTGGCGAACTACTTACAATAGGTTCCGATGCACACTTGGCCGAAAATATTGGTTACAGATTCCAAGACACCGAAGCAAGACTAAAAGCCATTGGCTTTACATCTTATACCGTGTATAAAAACAGAAAACCGATACAGATTAGCTTCTAATCTGCATCGGTTTTTAACTTTTTATCTTATAGCCATCTTTTGCTATATTCTTCTTTCATCTATTCTTTATTGGTATAGCCATAATTCTTAAGTAAGAAGTCTGAATCTCTCCAGTCTTTCTTCACGCGAACCCACAGCTTCAGGTTGACTTTTGACCCAAGTAGATTCTGAATATCCATACGAGCCCTTGTACCAATTTCCTTAAGCATTGACCCTTGTTTACCAATAATCATGCCTTTGTGGGAATCCTTCTCACAAACTATCGTCGCATCAATATCCACAAGATTTTTCTTACCTCTTTGCTTCATTTGATCAATAACCACTGCCACACCATGAGGAATCTCTTGTTTCATAAGGTGTAATACTTTTTCACGAATGAGTTCAGCACAAATCTGTCTTTCTGGCTGATCTGTTATCATATCGTCTGGATAATACATTGGTCCCTCTTCCAAGGTCTCAAATAGCTTGTCCATGACCACATCCGTATTTTCACCTTTGAAGGCTGAAATTGGAATGATATCTGCATAGTCATACTTGTCTTTAAAGGTTGCAATAACCTCAAGGACTTTCTCTTTTGGAATCTTATCTACTTTATTGATTATTAGAAATACTGGTGTCTTCACATTGCCAAGACGTTCTAGTATATATGAATCACCTTTACCTAGTTGTGTGTCTGGTTCAACAAGCCACAAAATTGCATCAACTTCGTTTAAGGTCGTCTCTGCACTTTTATTCATGAATTCCCCCCCAAGCTTATTCTTAGGTACATGAATGCCAGGTGTATCGATAAATATCACTTGACCTCTATCGTCAGTTACAATTGTTTGTATTCTGTTTCTTGTTGTCTGAGGTTTGTCTGACATAATGGCAATCTTTTGCCCTATCAGGTGGTTCATCAACGTAGATTTCCCTACATTCGGTCGACCTATGATGGTCACAAACCCTGATTTCATTGAATCGTTCAAATAATTATCTCCTTATGCGTATAATTCATCATTGTCATCCTCTTGGTCTAGAGGCATATTGGTTGTTTTCTTCTCTAAATTACTAAATGCAACTGATAACATCAGTTTCACTCTGTTGAGCTGGTTAACTTCGCTTGCACCTGGGTCATAATCAATGGCAACAATATTGGCCATTGGGTACATCTTCTTAATTGGTTTAATCATGGATTTACCAACAACATGATTAGGCAGGCATCCAAATGGTTGTACACACACCACATTCTCAACACCGTCTTTGACAAGCTCTACCATTTCTCCTGTAAGGAACCATCCTTCTCCAGTTTGGTTTCCAAGAGAAATTAATTCTTTGGCAAGGGCTGCTTTCACTTCAATCGCTGAAGGACTATGGAAATGTTTGGATTTATCAAGCGCACTAATCATTGTTTTTCTATACCAGTTTATTACGCCAATAGCAATCTTTGCGTTCTTCCATGATTTCTTTGATTTACCAAGTTTTTCATGCTGGAATTTATAATTATAAGCGCAATAGAGGAAAAAGTCCATCATATCTGGTAAAACTACCTGAGCGCCTTCTTTTTCCAAAACCTCAGCTAGCTGATTATTCCCCCCCGTCGGGTGATATTTTACGAGGATTTCACCAACAATCCCCCCCACCTTTGGCTTAACAATATCTTTTCTAACGACTCTATCGAAATCTTTAACAATTGCCTTGATTTCTTTTTTTTGAACCTAAATAGATTACCTGTAGCAATGGTTGCCTTGGCTTTCTGTCTCCAGTAGTCGTACAAAGCATCTGTCGTGCCTTCAATTGCTTCATAAGGTCTAGTGGCGTATAGGGTTCTCATAAACACATCACCATACAGGGTTGCCATTAAGAAGACATTAACAAACTTTGCCCCCCCCATCTTAAATCCTGGGTTACCTTCAAGTCCTGATGCATTGATTGAGACTACTGGCACTTGGGACATACCAGCATCTTTTAGGGCTTTTCTAAGAAAGCAATATAATTGGATGCACGACATCCTCCACCCGTCTGAGATAAGAATACCGATGTGTTGTTAACATCGTACTCACCTGATTTTAGAGCTTCCATAATCTGACCTACAACCAATATGGATGGATAACAAGCGTCATTATTGACATGTTTAAGACCTTCATCAATTGCAGCAGTATCAACTGTTGGTAATATGGTGACATTATAGCCCATCGCCCTAAAGCCAGCTTCATAAAAGTCAAAGTGTATAGGTGACATCTGAGGCGCCAAAATGGTATGTTTAGCTTTGTGTTCCAGTGTAAATGGTTCTCTATGTATTGTTGTATCTTTTTTCCTAAGTGTCTTATGTTGTTTCTCACGTTCTTCTAGTGCCGCCTTAAGAGAACGCATCCGAATTCTGATTGCTCCAAGGTTGTTACCTTCGTCAATCTTAACTAGGGTGTATATTTTACCTTGAGCTGCCAGTATTTCTTGAACTTGATCTGCCGTAACCGCATCAACACCGCATCCAAAGGATGTTAATTGGACAAGTTCCAAATTCTTATGTTGTCCAACAACCTCAGCAGCACTATATAGCCTACTGTGGTAAGCCCATTGATCAAGGACTCTAAGTGGGTGTTTTGCCTGACCCAAGTGACTAATGCTATCTTCAGTAAGTACCGCCATTCCAAGCCCCCCCGTAATAATGCCTGTCAATCCATGATTTATCTCAGGATCCACATGATAAGGGCGCCCTGCAAGAACAATACCGATTCGATCATTGTCTTCAAGCCACTTAACTGTCTTCTCACCTTCAAGTCTTATATCTGCTTTCGCATTAGCTTTCTCTAACCATGCCGTTTTTACCGCCGACCGAATCAATGATTCTTCAACACCTCTAAGACCAAATTCCTCTACCAAACGATCTGCTAGGGCTATTTCTCTGTCCATCGGTAAGAATGGCATCATGAAATCAAAGCCATCATGAACAATGGCATCTGTATTATGTTTGATTGTTTCTGGATAACTTGTCACTATTGGACAGTTATAATGATTGTCCGCCCCCCCGTCCACTTCTTTTTCTTCATATGGGACACTTGTAGAATATAAAATCTACCTTCTTCTCAATAAGCTTCATTATGTGACCGTGGACTATTTTAGCTGGGTAACAGGCAGATTCAGAAGGAATGGTCTCAATACCTGCTTCGTATATGGCTTTACTTGACCTAGGTGATAGAACAACTCTGTAACCAAGTTCAGTAAAGAAGGTATGCCAAAATGGGTAATTTTCATACATATTCAGCACTCTAGGCAGACCAACCGTTCCTCTAATTGCATCATCCTTTGACAATGGCTTATATCTGAATAAGCGTTTATATTTATAATCATATAAATCTGGAACATCCGCGTGTTTTATCTCAAGTCCAGCCCCCCCTCGTTCACAACGATTTCCTGAGACAAACCTTCTGCCATCAGAAAACTCATTGATTGTTAATAGGCATCTATTATTACAAAGTTCACAGCGAGACATTTTATTAACTGCCGCAAAAGACTTTAATTTATCTTTTGATAGTAAGGTAGATACGTAGCCTGCCTCAGTTCTCTCTTTTGCAATTAAGCCAGCGCCAAAGGCACCCATGATTCCAGCAATATCTGGACGAATAACTTCTTTGCCAGATACTTTCTCAAAAGCTCTAAGAACCGCATTATTATAGAAGGTACCCCCCCCTTGAACAATAATCTTATTGCCCATTTCTTTTGGATCCCTAATCTTAATAACTTTAAGCAAAGCGTTCTTTATGACTGAGTAGGACAGACCTGCTGAGATGTCCCCCCCAACCGTTGCACCCTCTTTTTGAGCTTGTTTGACCCTTGAGTTCATAAAAACTGTACACCTTGAACCAAGATCCACAGGAGCAGTTGAAGTTAATGCCTCTTTTGCAAAATCTTTAATAGCCATTTCTAGTGAACTGGCAAAGGTTTCAAGAAATGACCCACATCCTGAAGAACATGCTTCGTTTAATAAGATATCATCAATGACACCATCGACTACTCTTAAGCATTTCATATCTTGTCCACCAATATCAAGGATAAACTCAACACCTGGCAAGAAGAAATCAGCTGCCTTATAGTGTGCAATGGTCTCTATTTCACCAATATCCATTTGAAGAGCTTCTTTAATAAGAGCCTCACCATAACCGGTAACACAAGAATTTCTTATTGTGACACCCTCTGGCAATTGCTTATAGATATCTTCAAGGATCGACTGACAAAGTTCTAAAGGCTTGCCTTGATTAGATCCATAATAAGAATATAGCAAACGACCTCTTGTATCAATTAGGGCAACCTTCGTTGTTGTTGAACCAGCATCAATACCAAGGTAACAATCACCTGCATACTCAGAAAGCGGAAATTCAGTCGCTTTTTCTCTGCCATGTCGTTCCATAAATGTATTCAAGTCTTCTTCATCTTCAAATAATGGTTCAAGTCTTGCTACCTCATTATCACTAGATGTCTTAAGATCTATTAAGCTTCTATGTAATTCTTGAAAACGTATGCCATCTTCTCTAACTGATGCCATTGCTGCACCACTTGCAACAAATAACTGAGAATGGTCTGGAGTTATGGCTTGTTCTTTTGTCAAATTAAGTGTGTCAACAAACCTTGCTCTAAGCTCAGATAAGAAATAGAGTGGTCCTCCAAGAAAGGCCACATGACCTCTGATTGGTTTCCCACATGCCAAGCCACTGATTGTCTGGTTAACCACTGCTTGAAAAATAGACGCCGCAATATCTTCTTTTGCCGCCCCCCCTTCATTAATAAGTGGTTGTACATCCGTTTTGGCGAACACACCACAACGTGCTGCAATTGGATGAATGACTTTATGTTTCTTGGCAAGTTCATTAAGTCCCATGGCATCAGTCTGTAACAAGGACGCCATTTGATCAATAAAGGCACCTGTACCACCAGCACATGTTCCATTCATTCTCTGATCTATAGATCCACCTTCAAAATATGTAATTTTTGCGTCTTCACCACCAAGTTCGATGGCAACATCTGTTTTTGGAATTAGCGCTTCAACTGTTTTAGCACACGCCACAACTTCTTGGATAAAACCAATGTTGAGCCATTTTGAAACAGACAGACCACCAGAGCCTGTCGCCAATATGGTTACATCACAATCCTTGAAGTGATTATAGGCACCACTAACCATTGATGCAACTGTAGATTTTATATCTGAAAAGTGTCTTTTATATTTGCTATACAACATCTCTCCTTGGCTACCGAGAACAACCATTTTAACCGTTGTTGAGCCAATGTCGAGACCTAATTTTAAATGACCGCTCATGCCCCCCGCCTCCTAATATCTCTTTCAAACCTGATTATATCATACCCTTTCCAGAAGGAAAAGCAATGACTTTACCATATTTTCACACAATTCTAATGGTATTTTTACCTTTTATGGTCATATTAGCTATTGATTTGTCAAGTTTTTATCTATACAATATAAGTATCATGCTAGAAAGGGGGGGATTTCTATGCGCACCAAGGCTCAAATCATGCTTATTGAAGACAGCAGATTGTATCAAAAGTACCTTATTGATATATGTATCAAAAATGAATACGATTATATATCTGCATTCGATGGACTTGAAGCTATTGAGATGTTGTATACTGCGCGCCCTGATTTAATCCTCTTAGATATTCACTTGCCTGGTAAAGATGGCTATCAGATATGTGAGCATATTCGTAAAACCCCCCCAAGCATTAATCAGATACCAATTATATTTATTACCTCCAACGATAATCAAAATGATATTGTCAGAGGCTTTGAACTTGGCGGTAACGATTATGTAACCAAGCCTTTCAATCAAGTCATTCTTGAATCACGAATTCGAAGTCAATTAGAGAGTGTCAAAAAAAAGTCAACTACTGAATTCATATATTATCGAACTTGAATCCATCAACAACAAACTACAAGAAGAAAAAGAACATTCAGAGTACCTGGCTTCTAGAGACCACCTAACTGGCATCTACAACAGACGCTTCATCCAATCAAGAATAATGGAAATGATTGGAGAAGACCACGGCCACACCCTTAGCTTTACACTTGCATTATTTGATATAGATGATTTCAAAAGTGTTAATGATCAGTATGGACACCCAATTGGTGATCAAGTGCTCAAAGAAGTTGTTGAAATCATTGGCGAACATTCACGAGAGGAAGATTGTCTCTCTCGTTGGGGGGGTGGAGAAGAATTTTTGTTATTATTGCCTTATACAACCCTTGATGGTGCTAAACCAATCGTTGAGAATATTCGACAAGCTATTGAAGCACATACTTTCACTTGTGGCCAAAATACTTTTGGTAGAACCATTACATGTGGCTTATCATCCTTTAAAAGTACGGAGGATTATAAAACTATTTTCAAGAGAATAGATGAAGCACTGTATGAAGGTAAAAATTCTGGTAAAAACAAAATAATTGTTAAGTAGGCATCAATAAAGGGATACCCATTGGTATCCCTTAAATTTCGTCTTGTATGAATTTCTGTTCTCAATTAGGTAATCTCTTCACCACAAAATGGACAAAAGACAATGGCTTCATTGAAAGCTGAGATGTCTGCATTGCAATGGTCACAGAAGCGACCTTCAAGTTCTTTCTCCTTTACTGCAACTGATTTCTTATCATCTTGATGTCTATCATCGTCAACCCGCCTGAGCACATCTCGTAATGTGAACATACTTACTGGCGTTCTAATCACACCATCTAACACAAAATCAGTAAAGTCTGATTTGTGTACACTGCTACTTGAAGATAACAAACACACAATATCAGGTCGACCAGCTTTTATCAATTGTATCAGCTTGTCACCTCTGGTTTCGCGCATTATATAATTTACCACTACCAATTCAGGCTCAAACATTTCAACCTGATAGACTGCATCAAATTCATCTGCAAGCTCTACTTCGTACTCTAGTTTATTTAATAAGTCTTTCAGAATCAAACTCTCAAACCTGGAATCGTTTACTAACAAGGCTTTTTTTCATCAATAAGTCACTCCTTGTCCCGTCATAGCCGTTATATCTATTATAACAAGTGTTAAATGTTAAGTAAATAAAATTATCGAAATAATCTAAAAAAACAAGAATATTACCGGAATACTCGCAATCAAACTTGTGTAAATAGCGATAATTCTAGCTTCTTTCACTTCAAAATAGAGTTTACGACATAGATAATATTCAAGTTGAAAACCTATCATCAACTCAAGTAACAATGCCAATAGACAAATATACATGGCACTTATATCATTTGTGATACTTAGTAGAGCCAACAAAGCAAGTATGCTAATCAACATTGTAGCAAATGCCAACACCCCCCCAGTCATTATCATACCACGTCTTATCACATCGGCCCTTCTGATGATACCTAACTTCTTTACCATATAAGCAAATCCAAAACCACAAGCTACGACACATCCCATTGTCATAGCAGCCATCGTTATACTGAACACTTTCCAAAATACAGTTTCAATCACTAAGGTCATATGTTTACCTTTTCCCATAATATTCTATTGCACGATTTGATTAATCACATCACCAATCGCATGAATGCCTTGTTCTACAAGGGAATCATCAATACCTCTATAGCTTATAACAAGGTATTGACCATCTGTCTGACTAATCGCAAACTCATTCAATCCTTGTATAAGGATACCATTACTTTTACAAGCTTCAACTACATCCTCTTCCATTATACCCTTTGGCAAGGGAATTATCATCTGTAATCCAGCTTTTCCACCAATTGGCCTCATGCCAGTTGGAAAATAACGTTGAATTGCCTCGTATACTTGCTGGTGTTTCCTTGCATAGTTCTTGCGAATTCTTTTAATATGTTTATCAAAATCACCAGAATCGATTAAGGCAGACAAAGCTAATTGTTCAAGTTTTGAGGCACTCTGGCTAAAAAGTGATCGATTCTTCTCATAAGTCTCATTAAGAGAATTCGGCAAAACCATAAAGCTAATCCTAATGGCCGGTGCTAAGATTGTCGAAAAAGAACCTAGGTATACAACATGCCCCCCCTCTTGGTCCATACCTTGCATAGCTGGTATGGGACGGCCCTCAAATCTCAACTCTGAATTATAATCATCTTCAATAATATAACCTTGAACTTCTGCTGCCCATTCAAGTAGTTGCAATCGATTCTTAATTGGCATGACAAAACCTGTTGGGTATTGATGAGATGGGCTTACATAACAAGCCCTAGCATCGCTTTTTTTTAGAGTTTTAATCTGCATCCCATGTTCTGACACAGGTATAGGCAGTGTTGTCATATGGCTATAGTCAAAAATGTCTTTTGCCTTATTAAATCCAGGATCTTCCATACCAACAACATTAATTTCCAATCGATTTAGTAAGGATACCAGAATTGCTAATAGTGGCGATACACCACCTCCAATTACAATAGAATCTGGACTGGCAACAACCCCCCCTCTTGTTCTGTAGAAGAATCTAGCTATAGATTCTCTTAACCTAATCTCGCCCCCCCGTGTTGAACCATACCCATACAGAAGGTCAGAGTGATAATTGAGGACATAATTCAAATGCCTCTTCCATAATTTGTAGTCAAAACTTGAATGTGAAACATATTCATTTTTGAAATCATAAGTAACCGGCACAAGGCCTTGAGTATCCTTACCTTCTTTGATGATTGATTCACTAAAAACCTCGGTCGCTGGCAGAGCACTTTTCAAGCCACTTATGTCAGCTATGTAATAGCCCTTTCGCTCCTTGCTAACAATATAACCTTCTGCTAATAACTGATTGTAAGCATTCTCCACAGAATTTCTACTGATGCCAAGGTGACTTGATAGTTCTCGAACAGAGGGCATCTTTGATTGTGCTAACAATCTTTTGGCACTTATTTCATGAACTACGTAGTGCTTCAACTGCATATAGATTGGTTCTTTAAGGTCATAATCTAGTTTAGGTGTTAACAGCATAGTGTCTGTCCCCCCCCTCATTTTAATCATATCTGCCCCCCCTTACAATAGGGACACAATCATTATATAGTATTGTATAAATTATGACAAGACACCTGATGGGTGCTTGTAATGAAAGGGATGAATTAATATGAATAAATTAACAAAAAAAACTAACTTACTCAGGTCTAATGGCCGCACTTACTTTCATATCTACAGCAATCATAGCTTTTCCAGTACCATTTACAGGTGGCTATGTTCATTTAGGAGATGCTATTGTACTTTCTTGTGGTGTTGTCTTAGGAAAAAGATACGGAGCCTTAGCAGCAGGTATTGGGTCTGCACTAGCCGACATCTATCTTGGTTATGCCTCATGGGCTTTACCAACCTTTATTATCAAAGCACTAATGGCCTTTATTATTGGTTACATATTTGAAGATGAAAAGAACTACAAAAAATTGTTAAGCTTAACTGGAATCTATGTATTAACTTGGACACTGTTTAACTTTGTTGTTAGAGCTCTAATTGGTGCTGGAAGTATCTTAAATCAAACCGAAGCCCTAATCGCTGATGAAGTTGTCAGCAGTGGCGATGAAATTCTAACACTTGCAGGAAGCACTCAAACAACCTTATTGATAGCAGGACTAGCTATACCAGCAGTTGTCATCATCTTCTTGTTGCTTACAAAAAGTAAGGAAGATATAGGAAAAGTGATTAACCGAGCAACAGCTTTTATTGCTGCTGGGTCATTTATGGTCATCTTATATTATGCAACTTATGGAATATTATATGGCAACTGGGTTGTACCAGTCTTCTCAATACCAGCTAACTTAGTCCAATATGCATGTGGTGTTGTACTTGCCTTACTCTTATTACCTTTGACCAAACGTTTCTCATTAATTGAGACTGCATAAAACATAACATGTTTACCATCATGATAAAAAGTACATATTAGTTCATAAGAAAAAGGCTATGGATTCAATACTCTTTAAAGAGTCATGAATTCATAGCCTTAAATAATTTAATTAAGTGTTCAATAGCCTTGTACTAAGACAATAATGTGAAAGATTCCTATGACCACATTGACAACAATACCTATATGGGCTGTCATTCGAAACTTATCAAGTCTGGTTTCACCAATGAGACCAAAAACAAATCCAACTAGACACATAAGCATAGCACCAAGTTCGACCACTCCAAGCAAAACTTGTTTGCCTTCAGAATGGTAAGCACTAATATACACAACCAATATGAATATTAATAAAGACATTATACAGAGAAAGTGATGCCAGGCCAAAGATGGTCTCAGTTCTATTGTTTATTTTCAAAGATGTTTTCTTATCCATTCAAATACACCAACCCACTTCTAATAATAGTCAATATTAGACTAAGAATACCAAGTGCCAATCCCGCTATGGCAAAGTTGTCTTTATCGTTGTCAAAAGCATACACACCCAGCATAATAGCCGGTACACTCGTGATCAATCCAAATAAGGGAATTAACCATGCAAGCATTCCAATAGCACCAAGTACCGCCGATGCAACACCATGTTGTCTTGTTTCCTTGTATAACTTCATCATCTCACCCAACCATTCAACGCTAAAAAATAGAAGGTTATCCTTCTATTTTAGATATGACATATAAAAATCTATCAACAAAATCTAGTCAATCAGATGTTTTTTTACTACCTAGAATCTTAGCACCATGTACAATTGTTAGTACACCTAAAGTCACTCCAACAATAATCATCAATATACCAACTATGATATTGCCTGCACCTGCATTACTAATCTTTTTATAGACATTTTCATTAAAATCTAACATTCATCTCGCTCCTTATGTCCAATTGACATTTCTTATGAAAGCCTTTTCCCTATTATAGCACCTAGAGTTCTCAAAAACAATTAAAGGTTTATTAAAATAGTCAAGTATTGTGTGGTATAATATTCCAAGTATTTACCCAATAATTACCAAAATCCAACAACAAAAGGAGCTTTCAAATGATTAGTCAGGAAGAAATTAATATTCGTAAAATGATTGTCCATATACTGGACCATAGTCTAAGCATTCCCGTACTCTCTCAAGACGAAATCCCATCCTCCTATGAAATAAAAGAATTCTTCACAAGCCACATAGCTAAGACTATGAATGATGATGGTATCAAGACTTGTCGTTTCAATGATGAGGAAAATATGTTTCTGAGTCATCTTGAATCTCTAAAAAGTGAGAAAAAAAAGATTTTGTCACATTTTCCAAAGACATTGCAGAGCAATTATTTAACATTATGAGTGTTCATATGATGATTCCTGCCTGTGACTTAGCAATTCTTGAGTTCAATGTTATGACCAAGCCTCACCTCGCTTTACTTAAATTAAATTATCAGAGTACTTATATTCATTTCACCGATTACGAAAGTGACATGAACGTAAACACGATTATAGAACACAAAACTACTTTACCTAGCCCAACACAAAAAGTTAGTGAAGCTGTTATTATATCTCTTGATGATATGACCGTTCGAGTTCTCGAGAAGAAACACGAAATAGATGGTCAACTTGATTATTATCTTAGCAAACATTACCTTAAATGTGACACCAAGATATCCTCCAAAGACCAAATGAAAATCGTCAAATCAACGGTTGATCAGATAAGCAAAAAGCACTTTGACCAAAACCCTGAGAAACAAGCTGAAATCAAGCAAAATCTATATAAGGCACTTGACGAAAACGGTGTTATAGAACTCCAACCTTTTGCAGAAGAAACATTCAAAGATAACGCTGAAGTCAAAGAAGCCTTTATGGATAAAATCGAAAAAAAGGGACTTGAAGAAGCAGTGGTCGAACTTGAAGAAGCCACAATCAACCGAAGCTTCGTTAAGCAAAGGGTTAAAACTGATACAGGCATAGAACTTAAGATTCCTATGGAAATCTATAATGATCCAAGCGCCATGGAGTTTGTCACTGGACATGATGGCAAAATAAGTATCATCCTCAAAAACATAGGTCGTATACTATAGATAGTCCTAAGATATCACTTTTAAAGAGGGGGGTACCTTTATCCAGCCTCCACTTCCTACCTCAGAGTCGGCTGTATAAAGGTACCCCCCCTCTTTTTCACGTTCATCTTCCGATGCCAATCACACTAATACACTCGACAACCTTTCCTCGTCACCATCATATGTGTGGCGCTTGGCCACCACACACTCTCCCCCCCAACATTCCCAACACACTCCCGCCTCAAATACTTGATAAAAAAAACCACCGCAATAATCATTTAGTGCTTTCGATTACAAACAAAAAAAACTGAGAGCCTACTATAGCAGCTGACTCTGAGGAAGGAAGTGGAAGCTGATATAGTAGGCTCTCAGTTTTAAGTTTGTATGTTACGCCAAAATTATTTCGGTGGTTTTTTATCAAGTAACGTCGCTCTTTTTATCATGCCATAGCCAAACTTATCCCGAATCTCATCCACCATATGGTCAACCTCTGAATTCTCTGGCACTGTCTCCATCTCAAATAAGGAGACTTGTTGATTCTTCTCGCTATCAAAGCCTGAAACCGTTACACCAAGAAGACGTATTGGTCGACCTGTTAGTGCATTCTTTACCAGCTCTATGGCAACTTCATTAATTATTTCTGTATGATGGGTAGGTGCTTCTAGAGTTTTTGACCTAGTAATGACCTTGAAGTTATTGAACTTTATCTTCACAGATATGGTACGACCGCTCATCATTTTCTTACGCAGTCTGTAACCTACTCGATCGGACAACAAGAGAATCTCTTCTTGAATACGTTCAAAATCCTTAATATCTGTTGAATAAGTTAATTCATTGCCAACACTTTTAGCTGGCTCATGTTCTATGCGTACATTATCAGAACCCATGCCATGGGCAATAGATTGCATATGTATTGCACCGTTATAGCCAAATCGTTCTATCAATGCTTCTTTATCAAAATTGGCCAAATCCCCCCCTATGGTATTTATGCCTATTTCCTGGAGTTTGGGTACAGTCTTCTTGCCTATACCGTATAAGTCACCAACCTTTAGTGGCCATAATTTGCTAGCCACCTCTTCTTCAAAGATCGTTGTAACACCCATTGGTTTCTTAAAATCTGATGCCATCTTAGCCAATAACTTATTGTGGGCAATACCAACAGAACATGGCAAATCAAGCTCTTTTAGTATTCTTTGTTGAATCTTATCCGCTGCTTCAAGGTGGTTGCCAAAGAGATGCTCTGTACCTGTCATATCAAGATAAGCTTCATCGATTGACACCTGTTGCTTAAGAGGTGTGAAATCGTCGAATATCTTCATGACACTACTAGACATCTTAGTGTATAAGCCATAGGTCGACTTAATGAGCAGTGCCTCTGGGCACATTCTCATTGCTTCATGGACCAATTGGGTTGTGTACACACCTTTGGCTTTGGCATCATATGAAGCAGCAAGAACAATACCCCCCCTTCTTGTCTTTGGGTCTCCACCAACAATAAGGGGGGGTCTCTTTTTCAGTTCTGGGTTTAGGGCCTGCTCACATGAGGCAAAAAAAACGAATTCATGTCTACATGAAATATCATCCTTGGTTTCATATAGTACACCGTCCAATCTGTATCATTTCATAATACGAAATCTATATCATCTTTCTCAAAGAAACAAGAAAGATGCTTCGCATCTCTATGGGCTTCGCCCATTTTCGGTCGTTTTATAGTAAATCTTCCTTGGCACAAGTTGAAATGTTTCTATTCAACTTGTTAAATTCAAAGGAATTTACTATAAAAGAACAAAGAGGCTCGCCTCGCTTGCTCCGCAATTGTATGACTTTTCTAAGCAAAAGCAAAAAGCCATAGCAAGTTTCCTTGCTACAGCTTATTATATCATAATAACTATTTTCTAGACCATCTCAGTACTTATGAATTGATGTTAACTGTCCAACCATATTCATCTTCAATATCGCCAGATTGTACACCCGTAATGGTATCGTATAATCTCTTAGCGGTTTCACCAATCTCATCGTTGTTAACAACAAGTTTGTCGCCTTTCCAGTCAAGTAAGCCCACTGGTGAAATGACTGCAGCTGTACCTGTTCCAAAGACTTCTTCCAATGAGCCATCAGCCCCCCCAGCTTCATATATTTCATCGATAGTAATACGACGTTCTGTCACTGTCATTCCCCCCCATGATCTGAGTAGTTCGATAACAGAAGCTCTTGTCACACCAGGCAGTATACTGCCTTCAAGTGATGGCGTTACTATCTCTCCACCAATCTTGAAAAAGACATTCATGGTCCCTACTTCTTCAACATATTTTCGTTCAACACCATCCAGCCATAATACTTGAGTATAACCTCTCTCTTTGGCTTTCATTTGTGCTTTTAGACTTGCTGCGTAGTTAGCCCCCCCTGTTTTAGCAAAACCAACACCACCTTTTACAGCGCGGACATACTCATTTTCAACCCATATCTTTACTGGGTTAATACCTTCCTTATAATAAGCACCTACTGGACAACAAATAATCATAAACTTGTATGTCTGAGAAGGTCTTACCCCCCAAGGAATGGGTCCGTAGATATAATAAATGGCCTAATATACAAAGATGTACCTGCCGCACTAGGCACCCATTCTTTTTCCACGTCCACTATTGACTTAATTGCCTGAAGAATATCTGCTTCATTGACTTGTGGAATGCATATTCTTTCATTTGTTACATTGGTCCGCTCAATGTTCTTCTCTGGTCTAAACAAGAGAATCTCATCTTCTTTGGTTCTATATGCTTTAAGCCCTTCAAACATCTCTTGACCATAATGGAAAACCATAGCTGATGGTTCAAGTACTATATCCTGATAAGGGACGATGCGAGGATCAATCCATCCTTGACCTTCCACATAATCCATAATGAACATATGGTCAGTAAATAGATTCCCAAATCCCAGCTGATCCTGTGCTGGCTTTTCTTTTAGCTTTGTCGCTTTTTCAATCGCAATGTTGAGCATAGCTTCCCCCCCTTTCAGTTCTAAATAAGGCTTTATGCCTCATTGTACATTACTCAATATTATATCATGATCGCATAATAATTCAACCATTATTTTATATTATTTGTGCGTTAAAACGTCCAATTTTCTTTAACATTAAGCTAATCTCTCTAGGCACTTTGACCGATATATATAATAGAGTCTATTCGGTAATATAAGATAATATTAGATAAGTAATTGGAGATGATGAAATGGCATATTGGAAAGATGAAAAACCCTTAGAAAAAAAATTGATCACAGAAAAGGCCCTGACTTATTGGTCAAATGGGTTAAGTTCTCAAGTATTTTTTTCCTGGTTCCTGCTTTTTTTCCACATTGCTGATTTGGGATTCTGCAAGACCACAGGTTTATTCCATCCTAGATATTCACTATGGTAAGACATCTAGAGCTGGCTGGGATGTTAATCTCATCAATACGGCCTTTACATTTTCCATCATTACTTTTGTATTCACCCTTATATCTCTACTCTTCAACTCACAAAGGCTTAAGAGAAAATACGACACCATAAGCATTTCTTTGGTTACAACTATGATTATCTCTGGTATTGCAATGCTTGGATTTTTCATCTACACTTTCGGTATCATTTAAATGGAATAATAATAACAAAAAAGACAACAAAAAAAACGAGCTTCCATGCTCGTTTTAATTTTGTGTCAATATCACTTTTATCAATAGGCTAAATCTCTGATTCTCCTATGATTTTACATAGAACTCTTTTCTTTCTCTTCCCGTCCAGTTCATAGTAGAAAATCTGCTCCCATGGTCCAAAATCCAATCGTCCATTTGTTATGGCAACAACAACTTCACGACCCATTATCGAGCGCTTAATATGAGCGTCAGCATTGTCTTCGTATCCATTATGGTCATATTGACTATAAGGTTTCTCTGGAGCAATTCTTTCGAGGAACCGTTCAAAATCTCTATGTAATCCCGGTTCATCATCATTAATAAAAACACTTGCTGTAATATGCATTGCATTGCATAGGAGCATTCCTTCTTGAATGCCACTTTCTGCAAGACATTGGTTAAGGTCACCTGTGATGTTAATTATTTCACGTCGTTGCTTAGTCTGAAACCAAAGTTCTTTTCTGTAACTTTTCATTGAATGTTGCACCCCCCCACTTGCTTTTTGAACTCTTTCACTAGAATAGCACATGTAGAATGTATTATTAATAGGACTTACTACCCTTATAACATCATGCAGACATGGTTACATAGTAACAAGCGACAACGGCAGCTTATGTTATCGCTCAACTTAACATCATAAATCCAACATTTGTTGATCAGAAGGTATCTCCCAATCAATAGGCGTCAAGTCAAGTTCACCAAGTAGTTCATTAATCCTTGAGAATGGCTTACTGCCAAAGAAGCCTTTTCTAGCTGAAAAAGGCGACGGATGAGGACTTTTGATGATTTTGTGGTGGGAACCAGTAATCAGCTCTTCTTTACCAATGGCAAAATTACCCCCCCATAGGACAAATATGACAGGCTCTTCTCTTTCATTAAGAACTTCAATAACTCTGTCTGTAAATTGTCCCCCCCACCCAATCTTACTATGGGATGAAGGACTACTCTCTTTAACTGTTAAGAATGCATTGAGCATCATGACACCTTGTTTGGCCCAAGTCTCAAGAAATCCATGGTCTGGCATGTCTACACCAATATCAGCGGACAATTCCTTGTAGATATTCTTAAGTGAAGGTGGCAATTTCATCCCTTTTTTTACAGAAAAACTAAGTCCATGGGCTTGGCCTTCACCATGATAGGGGGGGTCTTGACCAAGGATAAGGACTTTCACATCTTCATGATCCGTTATATCAAAGGCACTAAAGACTTCCTCCTTAGGCGGATAAATGGTTTCATTAACATAGGCATCCTCAAGGAATGCCCACATTGTTTTATAATATTCTTTTTGAAATTCTTCTTTTAGGATTTTGTTCCACCCTTTGGTTTTGATATTCATAATGTCCTCACATTGACTAAAATTAGTGCCTACCAAAACGACCTGGGTATTTCATGCCATGGTAGTGGTAATGGACTTTGTGTTCATCAATCTCTTCCATGCTCTTTGGCACAGTGATGTCGTCTTTGTAGCCAACACCAATAATGGCTTCAACCATATAATTCTCTGGAATGGATAAAAGCTTCTTCACGTATCTTTGAGAACAGTCACCGGCTTTATCCAGGCGCTCTCGTATCTGAACCCAACAGCTGCCAAGACCTAGTCTTTCAGCCTGTAGCTGTATGTAAGATGCTGCAATCGATGTATCTTCAACACACATATCACTTACTGTCTCATCTGCAATCACCACAATACTCAGAGGTGTTTCTTTAAGAAATGCTGAGCCATGTTCCTTAGCCCCCCCAGCCAAATCTCTTTGCAAATCAGGATCATCTACAACGATGAATTCCCATGGTTTACGGTTACGGCTACTAGGCGCCAAAAGTCCTGCTGCAAGTAACTTACTTATTTTGTCTTTTTCTATCTTCTGCCCCCCCTTGAATTTGCGCACACTACGACGATGCAATAATAAACGTATCATACATTCAACCTCTCATTATGTTACATATACAATGTTTATTGGCTTAAGGGTTACTCTATCTCATTTTTTAATTTCAACAATCCATCATTGATACGCTTAAGTGATTCTTCTTTACCTAGAATCGCAGCTATATCAAAAGCACCACCAGGTGTTGACTGTTTACCTGATAGAATAGTTCTTAGTGGCCAAAGTATCTGACCATTCTTCATCCCTTGGTCCTTCACCCATCCAATGACCACTTCATGAATGCTATCCATTGACCAATCCTCATGTCCTTCTAGAAGAGGTAACAACTTGGTCAAATTCTCAAGAGAATTCTCCGGATTTGTCTTCATTCTTTTGTGGTTGTATAGTGATAGGTCATAGTCAGGTACGGCTTCAAAGAAGTCAATCATGGAACTGATTTCCTTAAACTTCTCAATTCTTCCTTGTGTTAATAGGGCAATGACTTTCTTATCAAGGTCATCTCTTTTGATTACTTTTTCAACTTCCACTAGAGCTAGGTCAAGGAAAGCCTCAACGTCCATAGCTTTGATGTATTCACCATTCATCCAAGCAAATTTCTTCATATCAAAGACAGCTGGTGATTTGCTAATATGCTTGTAATCAAATACCTCTATCAATTCATCAAGGCTGAAGATTTCTTGGTTATCACTTGGACTCCATCCTAGAAGTGCAATAAAGTTGACAATGGCATCTTTTAAGAATCCTTCTTCAAGTAAATCCTCATATGAAGAATGACCACTACGCTTAGATAACTTCTTGTGGTTCTCATCTGTAATAAGTGGCACATGAACATATGTTGGAACATCCCATCCGAATGCTTCATAGAGTCTGTTGTATTTTGGAGAAGATGAAAGGTACTCATTCCCTCTAACCACATGGCTAATCTCCATAAGGTGATCATCCACAACATTGGCGAAGTTATAGGTTGGATACCCATCGGACTTCATAAGAACCATGTCATCAAGCTCAGAGTTATCCACTGAGATATCACCAAAGATGACATCATTAAAGGTTGTACTACCGTCCACTGGGTTGTTTTGTCTAATGACATAGGCCTCACCAGCGTCTATCTTAGATTGAACCTCATCTTTGCTAAGGTTCATACAATGCTTGTCATATCTAAAAGTCTCTTTGTTGGCTTCAGCCCTTGCACGAAGACCATCAAGTCTCTCTTTTCCACAGAAACAATGGTATGCCTCACCTTTATCCACAAGTTCTAGGGCGTGCTTCATATATAAGCCAGAACTAACACGCTCGCTCTGAATGTATGGGCCACAGCCACCATCTTTGTCCGGACCTTCATCATGTAACAATCCCGTTCCAGCCATAGTTCTATATATAATCTCTGTTGCACCTTCAACAAGACGTTCCTGATCTGTGTCTTCTATTCTTAGAAGAAAATCCCCCCCGCCTTCATGTTTTGTAATCAAATACGCGTATAAAGCAGTTCTCAGGTTCCCCCCCACATGCATCTTACCAGTTGGGCTTGGTGCAAATCTAGTTCTAATTCTACTCATCTTCGTCACTCCATCGATTTTTTTAATGCCTTCCTATTATAGCATAGGATATTTACTAAAACCATAATAAAAGTTATAATAAACGAGATCCCATAAGATACGAAGAGGAGCCAAACATTTGATGAATAAAGCAAACCTTCCAATAAAATTTTCTATAAAGATGCCACTTTACCTAATAGCTATTCTAATACTTCTATTATCGACCTCTGCTTGCAAAAAAGCTGAGCTTCCTATAGAGGAGCTCATACATGGAGAAGTCTATTTTATGGGTAATGGCCTAGATGAGAACCCTCTAATTCAAACCCTTACAGACACCACCGAATTACAACCTTACCTTGATATCTTAGTCAATGTTGAAGCACTTGAATCCTATACAGATATCAGCGTTGACCTTACCTACAAACTCACACTGCAAACAACCGAAGAGACCCTCAGCTACGATATAGGATTTGACTTAGGCAATAAAATTGGGGGGGTGGCCCATGACTCAACTGGTTACTACCCAGTACCTTTTGAATGGGTCGACTTATATCTAGACGCTTATCGAATTCCAGAACAATTCACCCACCTGCAACCACCTTCATTCACCTTGATGATGGATGATTATGTTATCTCTACAGGACTCAGTCAGGAATGGTATTTACAGCCAACACCTTCAACGCTCTACCCACAATTCTACAGCATAGAAGGTTATGAGCTTAGAACAATGGAGACCCTTGATTTCACCTTAACTGGCCTTTTCGATAGAACCATACCTAATCAAATACGGATATCAATTACTGACAACATGAACCCTTCCAATGTTATTATAAATGATTATGAACTTGAGGAAACCATCAGTACATCAGTGTTTCCTAATCTTCCCAAACCAAAAGAAACAGGTGATTATCACTATGAAATTGAATGTACTTGGGACAAAACAGAAAAAGGATATCACGGTACCATCAAATACATGTTTAACCTAATTATTGAGATGCCAACCACGTATCAACTTAACTCAAATGAAATTATACCTACATACGAACCTGGTGACTCCATGGCCATCTTAATAAAAGATGCCAAAGACCTTGATTATAGAGTTGAGACTGAAGCCTTTACAAAGACAATAGGCCTCTTCTATTTTGATGAGAATCAAACAGACCTTGTTGGTCTAATCCCCCCCCTAAACAGTCGAACAAAAGCAGGTGACTATAGTGTTATGATTTACCGGGACTCAACAAATGAGCTACTAGATAGCATTGACTATACTGTCATTCCTAAAGAATTTGACTCACAACAACTCACTGTTTCAAGCTCAACGGCTTCTCTTAAATCAAGTGAGAACAGAGAAAAGGACAATGCCAAATTTGGTGATGCCAAATCCTACTCAGAAGGCTCCAAATTATGGGAAGACAATTTTCTTATGCCAATTGATAAGCCTTATCGAATCTCAACTGAATACTCAATGATTCGTTATGTCAATGGTGATACTGAAAGCTCACGACATTCAGGACTTGATATCGCAGTCCCAGAAGGCACACCTATCAAAGCTGCTAATAGTGGCTATGTCACCTTTGCCTCAGACCTAATCATCAGTGGCAACGTCATTGTTATTGACCATGGCCTTGGATTATTTACAAGTTATGTTCATCTCTACAAAATCCATGTAGAAGACGGTGATTTTGTTGAAAAGGGAGACATCATCGGTGAGGTTGGATCTACCGGCTACTCAACAGGCCCTCACCTCCACTGGACAGTTTGGAAGAATGGGGGGGTTTATCTGAATCCATGGAAATTTGTTGAAGAAGACCCGCTTGCTGCGTTTTCAAATTAAAAGTCTATCGATTGTATAGATTTCATTACTGTGATACACTAGATATGTAGGGGGGGATTTCTTATGAAAATAAGGAGGCCCCCCCTTTATGCAATCACATCTTAATTCAATTATGGACGTAATCCTAAAATGGCTTAGAAGAGCTGTCTATTTATTAATGGGATTCATCATGTTCTATGGTTTTATCAATCAATTTCTACTACCAGAAGATATACGAAACTGGCCAAGAATCATCCTTATCATCATCTTTGCAGGCGCTGTCATAGTCTTTACTGCTCTATCAAAGAACTTCCGCTTAGGTGACCAAACCAAACTCGCAGTTCTTCTCGCTGTTTTGACTGTGTTTATTTTCTACCTCTCATTCCTTGTTTATGGTACCAACCCATTTGGTATAGCCTTCCTAGGCTTAATAGCAGTTTTATCTGTTATTTCCTATAAGTTAGGCTTTTTCATTCTTCTTAATATTGTCATGTTTGGTGGCTCAATCTTCCTACTCTTTGGAAGACCAACTGCCTATGAGGTTTTGTCAAACCATCAAAGAACTGGCGCAATATTATTTCTTTTGATTTCAATATTCTCTTATTTCATACGTTCTGGCTTTAGGCAAGTCATTGACACCCTTGATAGTAAGATGACTGAAGCTGATAAGCTTCACATCGAAAGCCTTAGCAACTACGAGAATACCAAAGAGGCCACTAAGGTTATTCTTGATCAACTGGACAACCTAAAGTTGGCTACTGCCAAGTCAAAGACTCTCTCCAAAGAAGTGACCACTGCTGTATCTGATATTGCCATTGGCTCAGGTAGCCAAGCAAGTGACCTTCAAGAAAGTGTCAGAGAGCTTGAGGAACTGTCTGAGGAAATCAATGGTGTGCGGACCAACGTAAGGGTTGCAATTGATGAACTTCGAAGTCGTGAAGCAGATTCTGAAGAAGGCTTCAAGATTATACAAGAACTCAAGGACACGTCCATTAAATCAACCAAACTTAATAAAACCATTGAAGATGAGATTGCAGGCATAAGTGATGGTTTCCTTGAGATTATTGCTTCTGTTGAGACAATCAATTCTATAGCCGCACAAACCAACCTTCTAGCCCTCAACGCATCCATAGAAAGTGCCAGGCTGGTGAAGCTGGTAAAGGCTTTGCAGTTGTTGCTGATGAAATACGTAAGCTGGCAGAAGAGACCACCAAAAGTGCTGGACGTGTTGAAGAAATCATTGACAACTTTAAGAAACAAGTTGAAAAGACCCAAGACATTATGTCAGAACTACAAGATCAATCTACCAACTCAAATGATATTATTGAAGCTACAACAACCAACTACACACTTATTAATGAAACATTTAGAGAAGCCCTAAAAAGCATCCAAAAGGTGGTTGATTCTAACCAAGTCGTCGTTGATAAGAAGGAGAAGGTAGTTGAACGAATAGAAAACATTGCTGCCATTGCTGAAGAGTTCTCAGCCAATACAGAGCAGGTCAATGTTTCAATGGAAGAACAAACCGAAGAGATTACATCAATGGACGAGATTGCCGGATCAATCCTAGAAGCTTCAACTGGCCTCAAAGATAATATGGAACACTGGTAATAACCACCCAACTTCTTTATTTATATTGAACCTTTTCACTAAATAACAAGAGAGAAACCATGTGGTTTCTCTCTTTCATATATAGCTAAACAAATTCATTAAAATAATTAAGGACTGGCAATTCTGGATAATAGATCACATCTCGGTGTATGGTCACTGTCGTTCTAACAAAAGCCAATGTTTCAAGGCTTTCATAACCAAAGAGCCACTGGGCCAGAGATTCAACATCAATGGTTAAATCAGGGTCAACATCTGTCTTTGTTACTGAACCACCACTTAGCTTATAAGTTGAGTTGTTTTCAAACAATTGGCCATCGCTCACCTTGATAACAAGATCACCTAGAACACCTGCCATATCTTCTAGCATCTCATGGACCCTATTAATTCTTACCATCATAAATGGTTTTCTTACTCTTTCGTGGTTGGTCATATGTGGAATTAGATGTCCAAGAGGGTTTTCCAAAGGCATCTGCCACTCTATTTTCTTATCTCCAGCAATACTGCCAATATAATCAAGTATGTTATAAAGTCCTTCAGAACTTGTATAAACACATTCTCTTACAAATATTGACTCTGATGGGTAATAGACTACATAGCCTTCTGGCACAGCCACAACTTTTCCACCTTCTGAGTTTGCTTCTGCAACCAACATATCACAAGCTCTCATACCGCGATTATGAGAAAGGTTAAACTGTCTTTTGTAGTGGTTATAAGGAGCCAACATTTCAATGGCTTCTCTTGGTTTTAACTCTTTACATGGCACTTCTCTAATAGGTCGACCTAGGTTCTTATAATAGAACTTGTAAATCATCACATCCTGGACAAAACCGTAACCAAATTGGTCATAATACCTTGAATCAATTGGCATAAGCAAGGAAAACACTTCACCAGCTTCATATCGATTCCTCAGTGTCCATTTAAGAATGTCACGCATGTAGCCTTTTCTTCTATGGTTTTCATCAGTCGCAACACCCACCACATAACTTGTATCGTATAATTGACCTTGCCACATAACTTGGTATGGATTCATGTGAAGCATACATAGTAAGACATTTGGAGATACTTCATCATCCACATTCACCATGCCAACAACTTCAGTCATGTCTTTGTAAACATCAAAATAGTGGTCAACAAAACCCTTGCCATCCTCTTTAAATGTTCTTTCCCACAAGTCTCTAACAGAAGATTTTTCAAATTCACTTAAAAATCTAATTTCATTATTCATCCTAATCAACTTCCTAATAACATTTTCTGTTCTCTATATAAAACTCTTAACTATTTTTCTTTTATGTTATACTTCTTGGCAAAATCTATTGGGTAATAAGACATCTTTGCTTTGCGCAATCCTTCTATCCCAACATCATCTTCTCTATTGACTGTCAAAACATCTGGCATAGAGTTAATCAAGAACTGCTGATTAATCATCTGATACAAACCTCTGATTGTCGGGTCAGCTTTCTCAATATGTATAATACCTTCTTCACCGCCATTGACCACAGAACCCATCGTCAAGGCCTTAAGCTTATCATCAATGAAGAGACCTCCAACAGTTATGTTAATATGGTCAAGATTTTCTAAAAGTGCGCAGACACCTTCTAGTTCCTGTTCAAGCATTTCATCAGTTTCACCTTTTTGAAGGGCCCACTCATACATGAAGTTACAAATCATTTTGTCTTCGTTGGTATGAATCTCCTCGTAGCGCCAACGTCCATCAAATTCACGAAGAAAACCATTTACATGATTTCGCTTCTTCCTTAACTTCTTGCCTTTAAGCTTCTAAGCGCCTGAGCATCATACATGTAATCATATTCATCTCTATTAGTTGTAATCTCGAACTCATCAAGATGATTCTCTCTTATATAATCAGTAAAAACTTCATCTGCCACATAAATAATGAGTGGCAAGCCAAGGTCCTCAAAATGTCGTCTTAATGCCCCCCCAAATGCCTCTTCAAAATGTTCTTCCTTACATACTGGCATTATTGCATAGACTTCGCCCTCGTACTCTTCCATAAACAAAACATAGTTCTCTGTTGTATGATACGTGATGTTATACCTGTTATTCCAAAGTACCAAAGTTGCAAAACAATACTCACAACTTTTGATGTCTCTCATATCAAAGTAATACTTCAATAAATCTTGATCGGTTGTTTTTAATGGTGTAAAATCCATATATCTCCATTCTAGTTACGTTAAATGTTACAGATCAAACATATTGCTTGCGAACTAATACCTTCACCATTGCCCGTAAATCCAAGGCCTTCTTCTGTTGTTGCTTTGACATTTATATTTTGCACATCCGTATTCAGTGCTCCTGCAATATGCTTTCTCATCCTATCTATGTATGGGGGGGCCATCTTTGGCTGCTGTGCAATAATCGTTGCATCAATGTTGCCAATCCTATAACCGTGGCTCTCCATTAAGTCACCTACATGTACAAGTAACTCAATACTGTTAGCGCCTTTGTACTTTGGGTCTGTATCTGGAAAATGTTTACCAATGTCCCCCCCTAGACCAAGTGCTCCTAGAATGGCATCCATAACTGCATGGGTCAAAACATCAGCATCTGAATGACCAAGTAAACCTTTTTCATAATCTATGGTAACGCCTCCTAGTATTAATGGACGTTCTTCGACCAATCTATGTACATCGTATCCCAGTCCTACTCTCATGTAGACCTCCTTTAATTCAAGAAAAGATGCTTCGCATCTCTATGAGCTTCGCTCATTTTTCGGTCGTATCATAGGAAATTATCATACCCTTCAATGAAAACGCTCCAATTTCATTGAATTGATTCAAAGGAATTTACTATGATACAAAAATGACTATAAGCAGCAGGTGCTACTTATAGTCATTTATTATAACATAAATTGTAGATATAGTTATTTAGATTTTATAAATAATTATTATCTCCTAATAATGCTTGAGTAATTGATTGATATGTTCTATGTTCTCTCCTAATTGATCAAGTTCATATGTATCTCTATCCCCCCCATTACCTATGAGCACATCTCCATGAACAGATTTGTTATGGACAATGGCATCAAGATTCTCTTTTAGAAGCTCCATTCGACTTTCCATTCGCCCATAAGCTTCAATAAAACTCTCCTCTTTGTAATCATGAATTCCTTTTGAGAGTTTGTAGCAGATGTCATAATTGATATGGGTCATTTCTCTTAGAAGACTTGCCATCTTAAGAATTTTTTTCAAGACGAATTTGCTTCATTTTCCCTCGTTTTACAAAAGGATCCTTACGAAAGTCCATAATGGTTCCGTTAATCCAATCAATATTGTTAAACAGGCTAGGGTAACTCCCCCCCATTACTTCTCCAATTGCTTCATAAGAATCTGTTTGCAACATTTCCTTAACCGTTCTCATTTTACCAGTCAAATCATTCATTAGATGATAAATACGCTTCTCAAGCATGTGTCTATAACCAAACACAGAGAATAAAAGATTCACAATCAATGCAATAACAACACCTGTTAGCAAGGCGGCAATACGCAGCTTAAAAGTCTCAATCTCACTTGGATTACCAAGAGCATCTATTTGTACGTATTGGGTCATGTAGATAGATGTGAATACAGCTACCACTGAGAACTCTCTCCAATTAATTAAGAGACTAATATATAAGGTTACGGTTACTGCGATGGCTGCAGACCAAGGTGTGTAGCCCAGAAGGGCCAAAATCAGGCCTGTGACCACGGCACCTATGATTGTTGCCTCTACTTGCTTAAACCCGTTCCTTATGCCTGTAAGGTTGACTGGATCAAGGGTTAAAATCATACCAAACAGCAAGGATATCATATCCTTTGATACATATGGCACAGCCTACCAATCAGAGAACCTATCAAAACTGAAACAAAGGCTTTGACCAAGAATTCCTTGGTATCAAAAAGCCTTGCTTCCTTATTGAGTAACAACACGTTTAACCATTTCATTTAATGAAGCCCCCCCATTTCTATTAGTGTATGTATAACCTAATCATACAACGATCTAACTGAGAATTCAAGATATGTTATGACATAACTACATGATTAATTGTCTAGTCCCTTTGATAGAGGTCTCTTGTATAGACCTTATCTACTACATCACGTAACTCATCATCCAGTCTGTTTGCTAATATTACAGATGATCTGTTTTTAAATTCATCAAGGCTTTTCACAACCTCTGATCTATAAAAATCATCCTCTTCGATGGATGGTTCATAAATGATAACCGGAATCCCCCCCTTAGCCTTAATTCTTTTCATAATGCCTTGGATAGATGAATGTCTAAAGTTATCTGAATCCTTTTTCATGGTAAGGCGATAGACACCAACCACTTCTGGGTTTTCTTTAATAATCATATCAGCTATATGGTCTTTCCGTGTTACATTGGCATCAACAATTGCACCAATCAAATTATTAGGAACATCAGAATAGTTAGCACGTAGTTGTTTTGTGTCTTTTGGCAGACAGTAACCTCCATAACCAAAGGATGGATTGTTGTAATGTGATCCGATTCTTGGATCAAGACCAACACCTTCAATAATTTGCTTAGAGTCAAGACCTCTAATCTCAGCATAAGTATCAAGCTCATTGAAGTAAGCAACCCTTAGAGCCAGATAAGTATTGGCAAACAGCTTGATAGCTTCAGCCTCTGTAGATTCCGTATAAAGAATATCTATATCCTCTTTTATAGCACCTTCTGCTAGTAGGTTACCAAAAACTCTAGCTCTCTCACTTTGCTCTCCAACAACAATTCTTGATGGGTATAAGTTGTCATATAGAGCTTTGCCTTCGCGAAGAAACTCAGGTGAGAAGATAATGTTATCTGTTTCAAACATTTCTCTAACCTTCTCAGTATATCCAACTGGCACTGTTGATTTAATCACCATCGTAGCTTCAGGGTTAATGGCTAATACATTAGCTATAACTGCCTCAACTGTTCTTGTATTAAAATAGTTTTTCTCTGGATCGTAGTTAGTTGGTGTAGCAATGACAACAAAATCAACATCTGAAAAAGCCTCAAAGTTATCATTTGTGGCTCTTAGATTTAAATCTTTTGTTGTCAGATATTCTTCAATCTCTTTGTCTACTATAGGCGAAATACGATTGTTGACCATATCAACCTTATCTTTGATTATATCAAGGGCTATGACTTCATTGTGTTGTGCTAGTAGTATGGCGTTGGATAAACCAACATACCCTGTTCCTGCTATTGTAATTTTCATAAGTTACCTCCATTTAGTAATCTCTTTATATGTATAACTCTAGGTCTTCCTTCTATAAATGTTGTATTATACGTTTCACTTTACCACTAATGGTTCTATTAACTCTGCCGTACTCTATTATGAACTCAATTGATTCTGGCAGGTGGCGTTTTATGTCTAATTCAAGTTTGTTTTTTTTCATTCCTGTCAATCCTATCTACGAGTTCCAAAATCAGCTTGGCTTTTCCAGCCTCTTCTTGGACAAATTGATAATATCCAATCTTCATAAATGCCTCACCACACAAATAAATATCGCGTAGAGTTATTTGTCGTTTATCTTTATCAATAAGGTAGAACTTAATCTTGTGCCATCCATCAATAATAGGGCGGTTATGGTCTCTGAATAAGAAGTCCCCCCCTGTATCATAGCGAATAAGGGGGGGCATAGCTTTATTTATGAACCCAGTGCTGATGATTCTTTCATGGGTAGAGTCATAAGGTAACAACTCAGTATAGCCATAACATTGGTTAAATCTGTATCCTTCTTCAAAATCCTCACCAAAGACACACCGCTCTGAATGCCCATAGAATGAATGAACGTTACATAGGTAGAGATTTTCTATCTCACTCTTCTCAGCTTGCTTACGCCCTCTGAAATCAAGAATATGGCTTTGAACTGGTAGAAGTACCCTATTAGTTTTGCATACTTGGCAAAACTAATAATGGCTGAAGGATAACCATGAAGAAACTCAGGCTTATAGCTATCGATAACTTTGCTATATCTCACAACACTCTCTTTTGAAAGGTGATGCGCTGATAGAATATATTCATTGTAAAGAGGGTTGAATTTGACAGGTGTATTTTTTCCCACTTTTACCCCCCCTCTTAGGGTGACTATCTTAGACTTAGTGAAGTCATAACCAAAGTTTTGCCAGTAATGGTATATAAATGCTTTTTCCCTATAAATACTTTCAAGGCTCAAATACAAATCAGCTGTAGCACCTGTAGAACCACCTGTATGACCTTCATAGTACTTAATATCACCACTTGTCAAAATCTTATTATCTAACAAAGTCTGCTTATCGATGATAGGAATCTGCTCAAAATCATCAAAGCTTAGAATTTGATTTATATCAATACCATTTTCATCATATAACTTCCTGTAGAAGCCTACATGATTATAGGCATAATGAAGTATCTCCTTAACTTTAGCAAAATCAGGAGCAAACACATCTTTTGTGTTAAGTAAGCTATTATATTGATTTAAAAAGATGGCATTCTTAACTAACTTTGACCTAATAGGCCTTGCCATCAATTTCTTAATAAAATCAGGGGGGGTACTTTCATTGAGTTTTTTTTAAAACACTTTTCATTCAATCACCTTACTTATTATAGAAATCCTTATACCATGTCACAAAGGCCCCCCCTAAACCTTCCTCTATGGTCGTACTTGGCCTAAAATCAATGGCCTGTTCCAAATCACTAACATCAGCATAAGTTCTATGGACATCACCTGGTTGCATATCCATATAGATTTTCTCAGCTTCTTTCCCAAGGTGTGTCTCTAATGCACTGATAAAGTGCATTAATTGTACTGGTTTGTTGTTTCCAATATTGTAAACCTTATAAGGTGCAAAACTTTCACTTAAAGGATCATTTTCTTCATTCCATTCAGTATTTGCCTGAGGTATTAATGGCAAAAGTCTAGAAATCCCCCCCTCTACAATGTCATCCACGTAAGTAAAATCTCTTTCCATTTTACCATGATTGAAAACCTTGATTGGTTTATTGCTCGTTATGGCATCTGAAAAAAAGGAAATATGCCATATCAGGTCTTCCCCCCCAAGGTCCATATACTGTGAAGAATCGAAGTCCTGTTGTAGGCACTTTGTATAAATGACTATATGTATGAGCCATTAATTCATTTGCTTTTTTTGGTCGCAGCATATAAGCTGACAGGATGGTCAACTTGGTGTTCTGTTGAGAACGGAGCAACTTTGTTACCACCATAGACAGAACTTGATGATGCATATAATAGATGTTTGACTGGGTTGTTGCGACATGCTTCAAGAATGTTTACAAAACCAATTAAGTTTGAGTCTACATAAGAATAAGGATTGGTAATGCTGTAACGTACACCTGCTTGTGCTGCCAGGTTCACAACATAATCAAACTGATTGTCCTCAAATAGTTGATCAATATCCGCTTTGTTCTTCAAATCCATTTTGTAGAATGAGAACCCCCCCTCCAAACTTTTTAACAAGTCAAGGCGTCCTTCCTTCAATTTTACATCATAATAATCATTCATATTATCAATGCCAACCACTTCAAAACCTTGGCTGATTAATAATTTTGATAAATGAAATCCAATAAAGCCGGCAGCGCCGGTTATAAGTACCTTCTCCATATTAACTCCTCCTCGTGTATACATTATCTGACTTACTTATTCTATATTTACCAGATAACCTCAATATTATATCATATTTGACTCTGTCTAATTGTAAAATTCTTCTAGGACTGTTTTCAAACCCTCTTCCTTTGGGCTCCAATAATAAATACCGTCTATCTTCATATTTCTACCAGGTACGGTATAATACTCAACTTCATCCACTTCTGCCAGGACCTGAACAATTTCTGTCACTTCCGAAAATAGAATGTTGGTATTGATATGGTCACCATTGTTAATCATTAGTTTGGTTATATTGTTAGGTGCATAAGTAACGGTTAGCTTATCCAAAAATACATTTGCAAATTGCTGTTGCCTTCTGATACGTCCGATATCACCATCACCAGAATAACGCCAATGAACATAGTCATAAGCCTGCTCACCATCAAGTAATTGTGGTCCAGGATTAAGGTCAGCTCCATGAGATTTCATTTCCACCTCAACGTCCAGATAGACACCACCTATGGCATCCACTATTTCAGCAATAGGTTCCATTTCTAGTGCAAAATATTTTCGCATTTCCTCTTCACCAATAAAACCATTAACAGCCTCAAGGACACTGGCTTCACCTCTACCTTTGAGAGAACCAAATGCGTAAGCATGATTAATTTTATCCATTTTACTTCTTATAGGTAAATAGCATAGGTATCTCTTGGAATTGAGAGCACCTTTGCCCACTTGTTAACCATATCTATTCGTAACACGGCAATACTATCTGACCGATAGATGCAAGAGTCTTATCTCTTTCCTCTGTTCTGTCTATACCTAGAAATAAGAACATTCTAACATCATCTTCTGGAATATCTGAGTTATCATCTGATGATATAACTTCAACTTCCTTGACCTCATTAACCTCATCCACTTCATCTTCAATATTACCAGAATTGAATGTATCCTGAGAATCAATTGGTTCTACAATCTCAGGTGTTATCAATGGATCTTGAACCACGTCGGAGTCAGTAAGTCCATCCTCAACTTCTGGGCTTGGAAGCAACAACATTACTGCGAGTAATGTCAAAATCAATCCAACTATTGTAAATATAATTGTGTACACTAATTTACGTCGATCCATGGCTGTACCTCCGAAGGTTTCTCTAAGTCTAAAGTACCACAACTGAGAAACAAAATCAATAACAAACCCAGGTTTTTAAAGATATAGACGTGAAAAGACACCCTGAGGAAGGGTGCCTTTTCCAAGTTACTATCAAATAGTAGTTTGTGGTCTACTTGACTAATACGCTAATATTTTCAACTGTAATACTTTCACCATTGTTTCCACCATCAATGTAGAATCTAAGGAATTTGTCATCTGCATCTGAAATAGTGAATTCAAATGATTTTGTTTTACGACCATGACCTATTTTCCATAGTGATTTGCCAGTTCTAAGGCCAACATTGTCAAGGAATAAGTCTGCACGTTTGCGGTCTGTTGCTACTATAGTCAATGATACTTGAACTGTTTCACCAACATCTGCTCCAGTTAAATCAATTGTAACCAAGTCATCGTTTGAACCTTTTACAAATGTAAAGCTTGATTTGCTATAGCTGTTTACAAGAGCTGCTTCTTCTGCTGCTATTCTAGCTGCTTCTTCTTCCGCTGCTATTCTTGCTGCTTCCTCTTCCGCTGCTATTCTTGCCGCTTCTTCTGCTGCTATTC
>JDSG01000047.1_pt1 | contig 60688 bp, 78 predicted proteins | sample 199341 | NCBI WGS metagenome assembly JDSG01 (sample SAMN02584197, study PRJNA231836) | bioreactor metagenome | isolation source: continuous culture bioreactor short generation time transfer1 day 52 after... | place: Germany: Bremen | reverse complement strand
TAAACATTGATCAGGACCATGGTCATGGTCTTCATCACAATCAGCAGGGTGCACTGTATAAGCTCCTCCATCATCAGGAGTACATATCTCGTCATGTGTATGCTCAGCTATTTCACAAACACTATGGTCATGACCATTGATATCACACTCATCCACTGTTGCATCCACTTGTTCAACCAACACAAAACTTAGGTCAACTTGTTGATTTTCAAAGAACGTCACATAGATTGGATAAGGTCGAATCTCTGTAAAGTTAAGAGTTGTCCCCCCCGTTGTCGTTATACTTGGTGATTGATAATCCCAATGATTGGCAATAGTCTTTGGACCATAACTGTCATAGATTTTCGCTACAACACCATCATCCGCAATAACACCAAATGTTTTTTTGACCAGTTGAAGTCGGCGTATAATACCCCCCCCAAACAACTTGGCCATTATATAATATTTGATCATTGGTAATGTTTAAGAAATGAAAGTATAGTGACCCAAGACCACTTTGTTGGAAATTATCATACCCACTTGTATCAAGAGGCGCTATTTTCCCTGAGCTTGTAAAGCCACTGTTTAGATTTATGGAACCATCAACACTTTGGAAGACATATTTTCCATAATTCACAGGCACAACAAGTGGGCTTCCTGTTGCATTAAAATCAGAAAGCGGCACATTAACGCCCTCTCCGTGTTGAGTAATATCATAATGCTTAACGTTTAATTTTCCACTTTGATTATCTTTGTCATTCGAAGTCACCAGAATTGGTGTACCATTGTCAATAGATAATGCATTGACATCAACTGATGCTACTTGTATCGACGCACAAGTAACAGCTATAGCCGTAGCTATGCTAAGTAATTTCTTTAAATTCATATTTTCTCCTTTTCACCCTATAATTTCTTTGTTTTTGAGGTTTTATCTCTATATATAAAAAAAAGCAATAAAAAAGCTACACGAATCTGAATTCATGCAGCTGAACCGACGTAGTTTCTTATTGAACCTTAGTCTTCTCGCTTTGCGTCACACATTTTCATGTGTTTTGCCCTCATATAGCTTTTATTCTTTTGTATCGATATTATATCGAAAATGAAATCTCTTGTCAATACTTTCTCAATATATGTTATAACCTAGTAACTTATCAATATAGGCCATAGTTACAGCCTCTTTTAATTCTGGGTCAGGACTGTCTTTCTTACCACTCATATACTTAAACATAAGTACTTTGTAACCTTCCAAACTGTCCATCATTTGAATGAAATCTTCGTCTCCAACATAAGCGGCTTCTATCTCGCCTAACATAAAACATCTAACACGAGCTTCAAAAGCATTGGGACCACCAAATTCATCAATATAGATAGATTCTCTATCAATAAATAATCCCTTAGAATAATAAAACTCAAGCGCTTCTGACAGCCTACTCTTGTCTCTCTTCATTATTGAAACCACATTAAGGCCATCGATGTTGGCATAGTAATCTTCTTCTGAAAAATGAGATTGACTTGTACTGCCAATAGTCTCCATTGCATAAGTATAATAGCCTTCATACTTGTTTTGGTCACTTGTTTCAACAGCCTCTGATACATCCATCAGAAAAGTCTCGAGGTCTCCACCCCCCCAGCTTAACATATAGTCGTAATAAGTCTCCTCATGGTCACTTCTAGCAGTGTCTGTATAGATCACATCCATTACGGCAACCATATGGGGGGGAAAATCAATGACAACATCCGTTTCATTATCTGATATATAATCCAACTTGTCTGCCAAACCAATTATCTTGTCGATTGCCTCTTTATTATCACTAAGTGAAAGACCGGTCTCATCGTAAAAATCTCCAGCGAATGCATTCCATATAATTCGCTCAAAGCCCTCAGTTCTATAACCATAACGCTTGCTTCTAATAAAAGCCATTGTTGCGTTGTTAATTAACTCAGTGTCAGTAGATTTAGTCATTATGGTTATCTCATCTTCAATAATCCTAATGGTGTCAATAGCTACCATTGTCTCATCTGATAAGGTATATACAATACCTTCTGGCACCATCTCATCTTCAATAATTATGTCACTCTGATAGAGTTTTACAAGCAGAAGTGTCGTAAAAGCAATAATGAGGACTATAAGACCATAGATTGTTTGTTTCATAAAATACACCTCATACCACCATCGTATTCAATAAGGGATTCCTGCTTTGCTAGCCAAATATATTTGCGAATAATCCTTGAATGCCTTTTCGTTTCTTGTTCTTAGTATTACCACTCTCATCATAATAATTCTGATAATTGTAATAGTAGTAACTACCTCTATTAATCTTAACCTTTGTCAACAAGACGCCAAGAATCTTGGCATTGACTCGGTCAAGGGCTTTTTTTGGCATGAACAATGGATTGTTTCTTGGATTCATTTGATGCTACTACCAATATTACCCCCCCATCCACTAACCTTGACAATATGCCTGCATCGGTAACATGGAGAATCGGTGGTGCATCTATCACAATCTTGTCATACTTGCCTCTTGCCTCTTCAATAACATTCTCAATCATCTTAGAATGTAATAACTCTGCTGGTGCCGGTGGAAATGGCCCCCCCGCTGTAAGCACGTCAAGTCCTGGTATCTCTTCTATTGCTTGTACACTTTTATCGAAGTCATTGTTACGTGCAATAAGATTGGTTAATCCTGGTGATTGTGGCAAACCCATTATAGTATGGACTCTAGCTTTCCTTAGATCACATTCAACCAGTAGGACCTTCTCACCTGCTTGGGCAAGACTAATTGCCGTATTACAAGAAGAAGTTGTTTTCCCTTCTTCTGACGTTGAACTGGTAAACATAATGACTTGTATATCACTGTCTACATTTACATAATTCAAATTGGTTCTGAACATTTTATAGCTCTCGGTTGCCAGACTATTTGGTTCATTAATGGTAATTAAACTTTTACTTCTCATCTAGCGCACCTCCCCCCCTTTGAACAATGGTATAACGCCCAGTACTGAGACATCAATCAATGCTTCTACGTCTTCTTCTGTCTTAACAGAATTGTCCATCATCATTTGTAAAAATATAACACCAAGTGCCAACATCATTCCAAAGGCACCAGCTATAGCCACATTCTTCACCGTACTTGGGCTAATTGGATCTTCTGGCACAATGGCATAGTCAACTATCTGAACGTTGTCAACACCTACGATAACTTCAGCTTTGGTTGCCAAAATCTCCGACAGACTATTAACAATCTCCGTAGCTCTCTCAGGAATAGGGTCTTCAAATGTCACATGCATGAACCTTGAATCAGCAATAATCTCAATACCTAGATTCTCTACTAAATCTTCTGCATTGGTTAATAGAGCAAGCTCTTCAATAACCTCCATGGTTACAAGTCTTGTCTTAATCAATTCTCTATATCTACGACCAACTTATTGCCAAGGTTGAACTCACTGAGACTTATACCAGCAATCAGGTCTGATTCCTTACCAATGAAGAGTGTTGATTTGGCTTCGTATATTGGCGTAACATATGTTTTTGTCACATAATATGATGAGCCTGATGCTAGGAGGACCAATAATACAATCAGCCACCATTTTCTTAGTACAGCCCTAAAGAGTTCTACTAAGTCAATCTCTTCATAATCTTGATTCTCATTCATGTTCTACCCTCTCACTTAGTCCAATAAATGGACATATTTATTGTATAGTTCTACAGCTATTGCTAACTCACCATCGGATAGGTTGTCAGTCAAATAAGCTTTCACTTCAGCTTCTTCATCAGAAGTAAGCCCATCTCCTGCTAACCCAAAGAGGTAGTTGGTATCCAACTTGTTATAAACTTCTGCGCCCGTATACAGGTCTGCGTCCGATATCTCTTCTCTGTTATCAGAGATTTTTTGATTCACCCATGCATCCTTAACGACAGACTCAGTCACAGGTGCGTCAGTAGATCCAAGAGGTACAGAGTCAAGCTCATAGATACCAATCTCATCCTCCACAGGCGTTTCCTCTACTTTTACCTCAGTAGCAACTTGCAAGGCCTTTGCATCCTCATCTGATTCAGTTATCTCCACAGCAACATCTGAATCGCTCTCAGTTTCAGCATCCGTTGAATCACTAGCCAATATATCAGAAGCCTGAGAAGGTTCATCTTGAACCTCCTCAGTCTTCTCATTGGCTAGATTTCTACCATTGATTGTATCAAGGTAGCCTTCTATGACTTTTGGATTTTCTTTTACAAAGGAATCCCATTCTTCATTGTATGTCTCTTGTAGTGATTTTTCATATGCAAGCAGCAGTTCCTCTTTGAACCTGTCTTGTAGGGCTTGTTCATCAACCCCCCCTACACCGACAGCTTGGTCTGACATTGCATAAGGCAATAGACCACCAACTAAGACACTGACTACAATCGCAATGACTGTCATCATCCATTTATTCATATCTATACTCGTATCTTTCCAGATTATTTAGCCAACACATCAAGTAATATCTTAACAATCTTAGCTGCTTCTGCTCTTGTAGCTGTACCACTTGGATCAAACAAGTCATTGCCTTTGCCATTCACTATCTCAAGTTTGTTGGCACCAATGATTGCTTCTTTGGCCCATGCTTGAGCAAGGTCCATATCGGTAAAGTCTACGACTTCGTCTTTATATGTCTCTACATAATTAATGGCTGTCATATACTTGTATAAGTTCATAAGCATAGTAACCATTTCTTCACGAGTGATATTCTCATTAGGTCTAAACTTATCAACCACTACAGATTCTACAATACCTGCTGTTTTAGCTGCTGTTACACTACCAGCAAACCAATCCGTTGCCATAACATCTGTGTAGCCTGATTCTGTCGCTTCAACACTTAAGTCAGCAACATAAACCATCAGCTTAGCAAATTCTGCTCTTGTTAGTGTGCCATCAGGGTCATAAGTTGTTTCTGTACGACCATTGATAATTCTCATCGCTGCAAGGTGTGTGATATATTCTTTTGCCCAGCTTGCATCAATATCCGTAAAAGATTTGTCATATGACATAACTGCATAGTAACTGAAATGCTCAAGCATAACTTCTACCATACCTGTTTCTGCATTATAAGTACCACCAACGAATACCCACTCTTGTAAGAATTCATCAAACTGATAAATACCAAGCTTATGGAACTCTGTAAAGCCTTCTTCTAGAACTACAGGAATACTTACTTTGATCTTTGCATCAAATGTTGAAGTTGCTTCGAACTTATAGACTTGACTGCTTAGAGCAAGTGTTTCATCTTCATCTTCAAAACCAGCGCTAATTGATCCACCAGCTACAATGTCTTCTTCTGTAAATGCTTCAACTGTAATATCAACTTCTGCTTCAAATGCGTCAGCTGGAACTTCCATTACTACTTCTGACTCAGCAAACTCAACTGTTCCACCTACTGGTGCGATTGGCATTGACTCTGATACAACTGGTACTGCTTGTGCAATTGGATCATCTTCGATTGTTTCAGTTGGAGGTGTTGAAGTTCCACCACCACTTGAACCACCGCCACCACTACTTGGAGGATTGTAATCTACAAAACCATATGTATCAAGATAGTCATATAAAGCTGAACGATTGGCACTGCTTGTACCATTGTAATATGTAATAAAGTCTGATAACCCATCAATAATTGTTGAACCATCTTCGATATCATTATCAAGTTTAGCATTAGCTAATAAGACTAGTTTATCTGCTTCTGAAGTAACAAGTGTAAATGAACCACCAACTGATCTAGCGCTTAAGAATGGGAAGGTTACACCAATCTGTACACCAAGTTGTGCATCACCAAGCATATCAAATAATTTGTCCATTCTTTCAAAACCATCATCAAGTGCATCCATATCAGCACCTGCCGCAGCCATAGCACTTCTAAAGTCTGTTTCTCTAGCCACGATAGAAGCTTTGAAAGCTGCTTTATCTTCGCTACCATCAAGTCCAAGGTAGTCGTTTAATTTTGTTTCATCATAGGATTCTGTCATAATATAATCTACGAATTCGCCCATAGCGTCAAGGGTTACACCAAAGGATTCTACTCTGTCTTGTTGTCCATCTGTTAATCTACCAAAGGCATCATTGTATGCGCTTAGCATTCCATCCTTGTCATCAACTTCACGAATCATTGCCAACAAGTCAACAAATTGCTCCTTGTGCTCAAGTTCAAATACATTGTCTACAAAAACATCAACGATGTCCGGACTCCCTGCGTAGACAGGTGTGCTAAACAAGCTCACCACCATAAGTACTGTCATTAGTTTTGCGATCAATTTTTTTCATCTTCTAAACCTTCCATACCGTCATGCGTATAAGATAGTTACCATAAATGGGCATGCTTTTAGTGTCAGTTTCATTCAACTTACCTAGGTTTGCCCCCCCTATTTAGTTTCAATACTAATGAAATGTGAAGTTAGATGTATCCACTTTGATACTCTCCCTATTATGTCTATATGTCATTACATTCCCTTAATATGTATTATACTAAAGCCGAATGGCTTTTGCAATGCTTTCGTGTAAGTTTTTAGGACTTTTGGCCTATTTAATATTTGCTTAACAAGTAAGGACATGATGTATGACATTCAAGACATTTCATCTAGTCACACACGTCCATAGGCGTCATCAAATCGGACAATATCATCTTCTTCAAGGTATTCACCCATTTGTACTTCAATAATCTCAAGGAGTGTTTTGCCTGGATTCTCCAGTCTGTGCTTTTGACCTTCTTTGAAAAAAAATACTTTCACCAGCGCGAACCAACTTCACTTCGTCATCAACGGTAATCTTGGCCATACCTTTAACAACTATCCAATGTTCACATCGATGATAATGTAGCTGGTAACTTAACTTCTTCCCTTGCTTAACTGTAATTCTTTTTATCTTAAAGGATTCTTCCTCTTCCTCTAATATCTTATAGTGTCCCCCCCAAGGTCTGTAGTCTTGGATTGTGCTATTACATCTAGAGTCTTTTCTGTCCTTTAGTTGGCTGACAACTTCCTTCACCTTCTGAGACTGACTCTTTTGCTAATGAGAAGTGCATCCTTGTTATCAATGATAATTAAGTCTTCAACACCAACTGTTGCAACCACTTTATCATCGTATGATTGAATCATCGTATTGGAAGAATCTATCATAATATTTCTATCATCCGATATGTTCATATCACTATCAGAATCAAGTACATCATAAAAAGACTCGAAACATCCTAGGTCATTCCAACCTATATCTCTACTGGTACGACGGCAACTTTGTCACTCTTTACCATGATGCCATAATCTATAGATACTTTCTTATCAATCTTAGAGAAAGCTTCATCTATGTTTGTACTAGATTCAAAAGCACTATATATATTTGGCGCTAAGTTCTTCACTTCATTGCAGAACACTTCTGAATTGAACATGAATATACCTGCATTCCAGTAATATCCCTTATTAATATATTCTTTTGCCTTATCAAGCGTAGGTTTTTCCTTAAATGATTCAACACTATACCCATTCAACTTTTTCTCACTTGGAGATATATAGCCATAACCAGTATTAGGAGAATCAGGCTTGATTCCAAATGTAATAATGGAATCATTTGCCAATGGCTCAGAATCCTTGATTATCGAAGCAAACTCTTCTCCAAAAGCAATCTTATGATCAGATGGAAACACAACAACTGAATCATGTCCCTTTTTTACTATTTGATGAACACCTGCATATATGGCTGGTAAAGTATTTTTCGCTTCTGGTTCAAGAAGAATATTCTCATCCTTGATTGAATAACCAAGTTCCTCGATATCTTTTTTTATTAGAAATTGATATTTGTAATTAGATACAACATGGATTTCATCACTGTTGGATATCAACAAACATCGAAGATATGTTTCTTGAAACAATGATTGCTTTTCGCCTTCTATTTTTACAAATTGTTTGGGATAGTTCTCTCTGCTTAGTGGCCATAGTCTTGTTCCACTTCCACCTGCTAGTATTATTGATTTCATAACTCTCCCCCCCTATCAATCAGTTGCCAACGTATACAGCATTTCCTTATATCGATTAAGTGACGTTTCCATCTTAAATCTTTCTTCAAGGTATTCTCTACCTCTAAGCCCCCCCATATTTTTTGATTCTGCTTTATTATCTATGAACCAAGTAATTAATTCTCTTATGCCATCATAATCATGTGGCTCTACATATTTGCCACATTTTGATTCTTCAATTATCATCGCTGCTTCAGAACCTTTTTCCAAAACACCAAAAACTGGTTTACCAACTGCTAAAACTCCATATATTTTTGATGGTACAGAAACACCCTTAATCCCTTTTTGATTCGTTACAAAATGGACATCTGCTGCGTTAAGAGAACACTGAACTTCGCTTTTAGGAACATAATCAAAAAAAACTTAACATTCTTTATCTGATTTATACTACAATAATCATCTAACGTTTTTCGATGAGCACCTTCTCCAACAAATACAAACTGAACATTAGTATTCTCCTTAAATTCGCCTATAATTTTGATAATATTTTCAAGATCATAATACAAGCCGATGTTACCAGAATACATAAATGTAAGCGTTTTATTCTTTTCATATTTTTCAATATATTCATTCATTTTTTTTACCACAACTTGTTGTACAGGGCATTATTGATTTTTCACTAATCCAGTTATTAATTATACTCACTTTTTCCATATCAATTCTTGGCGCTCTTAACTGCAAACGTTCATACATATCTCTGCCAACAACAACAACCCTATCAGCAACATATAACGAGTGATTGTCTAATGTTCTTGCAATAAAAGGGACAACTTTAGACTTGCTATAACCAACAGCTTCTGCTTGTTCTGGATTAAAATCTTGGACATTATAAACTAATCTTCCACCTCGAAAAAGCTTAGTTAATCTACCCAGCATACCGCCAAGTATCGGTGGTTGAGATATAACATATATAATATCTGGTTTATCAACTTTAAATATAGCTCGAAATGCATTAATAAAATGACTCATTATGTGTTTTAATCTACTAACTTTGGAATTCTTATCTACTTCTGTAGTTTTCACTCTCACAATTTCAATATTTTCAAACTTTTCAAAGAAAAATGTTCCACCACTGTATTCATTGCTATTACTTATTCCATATTTAGGTGTACCTACTATAACAGTTATACTAAAATCATTTTGTAGATGTTGACACATTTCTGTCATCAATTGACCTGTAGAGGCATATTCAGGATAAAAGGTATCAACAATATATAAAAGCTTCTTTTTCATATTCTATTCTCCAATTTATTCTTTGCTAATAACTCTCTCTTTAATAATCTTAGCTGGATTACCGGCATAAACCATCCATGGGTTTGCATCTTTATAAATACTGCTTCTAGCAGCAATCACACTACCAGTACCCACAGTTACACCTTGCCCTACAAAAACATCTGATGCAATCCATGCATAGTCTCTAATTACAATTGGCTTCGTAACCAATTTAAAACTTTCACTTTCAATATCATGACTCCCTGTACACAACTTACTAAACTGTGACACCACACAATCATGTCCAATTTCAATTTCATCTAATGAATATAACCATGCACCATCACCTATCCAAGAGTTGTCACCAATTGATATTCTCCAGGGATAATGAAATTTTGCAGTAGGCTTATTTTCACATTACTGCCAATTTTGCATCCAAATATTTCCAACAAAAAAAAGCTCTATATTTATACATGTTGTGAAATGAGTACCTAAATAAACTGCCTTGTACAAGCCACCAAATAATAATAAAAACGTTATTTCTACCTCTATTAAACTCATGTTGACTATATTTACTTAATATCGTCTTTTTCATATTCAACTTTCACTTTCATTTTTATTCATAGTTTCCATCGCAAATTTGATAATTAATATTCAAAATTATGAATATATCTATAATCATGGAATATGCAAGTTCAAAAAAATCTAGAATAGAATTAATACTTCAGTTTGTGATAGGTTAACTATCACTTTCAGATAAAACGGAAGCAACATTTGCTATGTAATGTTTTTCTTGATAAACCTTCTCAAATCTCTCCCTATTGCTCACTATGTGCCTTTTTAGTAACGCAATATTGTTTATGTAGTTACAAATTTTCATAGCTATATCACTAGGATTTTTTTGCATTTACAAACTTTGCATTTTGCTCATTTACAATATCAACAATTCCAGCATGTTTAGTGGTTATTATTCCAAGACCATTTCCAAGTGCTTCAATTATCGAAATTGGTTGTCCTTCATTTTGATAATATGTAGGAAGAATGAATATATCAGAATCCATAATAAGCGACTTCTTATCAAAGCCTGTCACAACTCCAACATAATCAACACATTTAGCTAAACCGAGATCATCAACTTCTTTAATAAAGTTATTCCTTTCTTCATCTGTGTAAAACATACCTGCAAATTTAAAATTACATATTCTTCTTGATGATTGGTCTAAGTGAGCAATTGATTTTAATACATCAAGATATCCTTTACTTTCAATCATGTTACTGAGAAATAAAATAGAAAATTCTTTCTTAGTATCAAGGTTTTTACATCTAGTATCAAATTCCTCTCTAGAAATTAGCGATGAATTTTCTGCAAAATTTGGTACTATTTTAATTGCTTCTCTAGGAAGTAAATCATCAAACATTTCAATTAATGACTCGCCAAGCACAATACCTCGTGAGATTTTCTTAAATACTATTCTATTAAGCCATTTGTGGAATGGATTCATTGATTTATATGCTCTTCTAAAATTACCCCCCCCATGCAAATGAATAGTAATAGGTTTCCTGTGAATAATCATACAAGAAAGATAAACTAAATCTCTAATATTTCCCAGCTTGGACTGTGCTATGGTAAAATAAAATAAATCACTCTTTGACAAGAGAATACTTGAAATGAAATTTAAAAATTTATTATTGTTTGTAATGTTTATCACTTCAACATTAAATATTCTGTTAAATTCTACTGAATCAACCAAAGAGCAAAGTGCCTTTGATAATCCATGAATTGGAGGAGGCAACTGACCAACTATACACATAGTTTTCCTTTTATTTTCATTTATATGCTTACTATTCACAGAACACATTCTCCTTTATCACTATTATTGAATATTTTTTAACCAAATTAAGTCTCTATTGTCTTCAGCACTCTAGCGGGATTTCCTCCTACTATTACGTTTGCAGGTACATTTGTCATAACAAACGAATTTGCTTGTATAATTGAGTTTTTACCTATTAGAATCCCTCCTATAACCACTGCGCCAGGATAAATTATATTGTTTCCTACTAGTCTGGGATAAAGTCCATTCTTTTGACCAATTGTCACATTTTGATATACTGTAACACCATTACCTACGATGACATTTTTACCAATAACAATACCACTAGAATGTTCAATGCGTAGATTCTTACCAATAGTAGCTTCTGGAGAGATTTCCACACCATATTTCACAAGCAATTTTCGAAATATAAATTCCTTAACAATAACTGACTTTACTGATTGCATTAGTCTAATCAATACAATAACCCTAAAATTAATTTGCCTGAAATAGCAGATTAATGCATATAGTAATATAAACGACCTATTTTGTTTTCTTCTGTTAAAATACTCTTCAATAAGAATTTTAATCATACTGCCCATTTATACAATATTTAGTCATATTGTATTCACCTCTCACTATCCATTGTCTAAATACTAAGACTCAAGTAACATCTCAAATAAATTTACTAATACTAACGATAAATCAATTGGGGGGGTTTTTTTCCTAATTTTCAACGTGTAGAACGCAAAACAAGCAATATAGATAGTCGTACATAATAGTATTTTTATAAATAGGTAGGAGAATAATGAGACAGCCGACGGCATCAACCAATATACCATCACCATCAAAATCCCACCAACTAATGAAAAAAATATGTCACTAAAATAGTCACTTATTTTTATAGATATTCTTACATGCCAAAATTGAAAACTACAAACAACTAATTCTGCTGCGACAGTACCAAGAGCTGCTCCAACTGCTCCCCCCCACACCCTTATTGCTATGATGTTTATAACAACATTTACACCAGCACCAACAATTGCAGATATTACGTATACTTTATCCATTCTATTTGGAATTAAGAACTGTGTTCTAACAACATTTCCTATAGCTAAAAATATTATTGAAATTGCAAGATATTTCATTATCAAACCTGATAATTCGAATTCCCTACCATAATATAGAATTGAAAATTCTTTACCAAATAAGTAAACACCAAAAGCTGCACCTACAGAAAATCCAATAGCTAACATCATACTTTTATCAATATATCCTTTACTTTCCTCAAATTTTCTTCGCGCAATAAGTGAAGTCATTCTTGGCAACATAACAGCTCCCACTGCTGTTATCAATGCAATAGGAACATTAACAATTTTTTTTCTGCATTCTCATAGTAACCAACTTGAGACATATTTGTCATACTACCAAGCATTATTTTATCCATTATTTTGTAAATACTTGTTGCAATAACAGGCAAGAACAATGTAACATTTGGTTTTATGTGCTTTATTATATTTGAAACTGAAGGAATGACAAATGTAATATACTTTTTAACAAATAGCCACATTATCATTTGACTAACTAAATACCCAGCTGCCATAATAAATATATATAAGTAAATATCTGTACTTTTTTTTACTAAGACAAAAATTGCAACCACTGTAAGAATTTTTACAATTGCATTTCTAGTTACTGTAATTCTAAACTTCTCCATTCCAAAGAAAAACCAATTTATATCAAAAAGTGCTGATAAGACAAATACACCTTGTAGTATTGCAGCTTTTTGGTTTGTACTAATATAAAAAATATAATATATATACAAGGAAATAAAAAAATAATGAGCAAATCAATTGTAATGTGTAAATCTCAAAGAAAGCTCTAGATCTTTTTTTTCTCTATCAAGCTGGAACGTAGCAATCGTACGATTACCATGATTATTCAATCCAAGCATTATAAAATATGTGAAGTATACTCCAATTGAATGTGTATAAGAATATATACCAATTCCATTAGCACCAATAACTCGTGAAAGATATGGCGCAGTTACAAACGGCAAGAATAGTATTAGTAATTGATAAATAAAATTATAGCTTATATTTTTTTTTAAATTGTTCACATTTTCACCCATAACGTATAGATTATTTGAAGACATTATTATCTAGTATTTCAGTTTTAATTTATGTACACGTTTTTGAGACAGAATAAGAAGCCAAAATGGAACCATGACTATACTCATTCGAGCAGGCATCCACTCAAACAGCATAAAAGGAATAATACTACAGCTGAAAATATATATAAGCTTAGAAGCTATATCACCCTTCTTCATTTTTTTTATATACAGAAGAGAAAAATAAAGCAATAATAGATGGATATAAAATAAGTCCAGCAAAGCCTAGGTCTCTCAAAAATGCATATATCATTGTGCAATTGTTATTCATCTTTATTTTTGGAGATACATTGGAAAATATCTGAGTCACTTCATTAAGTATTTCTATTCCTGTTTGAATTTCTACTCCAAGTATAATCTTTAAAAAGATAATAATAGGAGTGATTACACCTGAAAAAAAATACCCGACCAAATAATAAATCATTATTTGACAAACCGAATTCTGATGGACTATTTACATAAACCCCCCCAAATAAATGTATGCTCCCGACAAAATATACGTATAAATTGTATAGAAATCCCTCTCCACCATCAATTGTACGTTGACTTGTTATAATCATTATTACAAATAGCATTATCAAACCCAATGTTGATAATAGTTTGTTATTTTTTAAAACTATATATATATGTAATCTATATTTTAAAAATAATGTTATCAATCCAATTAGAATGATTTCTAGAAGTATCCAACGACCCCCCCCAAATATAAGAATGTATAAGAAGCAACTGATTAGAGTTGAAAAAAGACTTACCCGAACCACTTTAAATTCTATCAATTCGAAGATAGCAAGAATTGCACAGGCAATAACTATAGGTTGTATAATATTTATTATAATCAGTTTTTCAGGTGTACTGTATAAGACTGTTGAAAAGCTATCTAGCCTAAGTCTTCCAAAACCCGATGCTAATGTTACCGCAAAGCCTCTCATTGAGTATGGAATAAGTATTATCATTGACAAAAATGATAAGCTATTTATAATCTTCCAATTGAATTTACAAAATTCTGAAATTTTACCTATTGGTTGTTTAATCTTCAGGGAAAAAAATTGTAGCTAATTCAAAAGTTATCATAACGGTAAGTATATATAAGTATGCAATTTCTGGAGGTATAAATAGGTCATAAAAACCGAATGATGATATTATTGATACCCCCCCACCCCCCCACATTAGTACAAAACTATTTAAGTAGTTAATTTTTTTTCCAAATATTTTACTATTTATAACATAAAATATTACTGATGTTAATAGAATTACTATTACCATATCTACCTTTCTAACACGTCATTTTGATAACAAATTGATACTTTAGTACATTTGAAATTAAACCTTTACCCTCTGGATGAGAAAAAAATGAAATAAGTAAATTAATTATAACTCTAGCAATTTTTTTTGTTTTGAAAATCAACTCTTGCTAAATCTAAATAGTCTTTCGCCTTCTTAAAATTCTCGTTATTTCGAATGCTATCTACATTATAGTTATCAAATAGGCTGTTTAGCCTCTCGGAAGAATATGAGTCCTCACCTTTCTTAAGCCTTTCCTTATACAGCTTTTTTTTATATACTTATCACATACCCACTGCTTAAGAGCTTTCCTGTTGGAAGTATTATTAGGCTCATTCTATATTTAATAAGATATTCATCTATAAAACCTATATTCAGGCCTTCTGATATTGCCCTCAACCAAAGGTCATAGTCTTGTGATGCTGGAAAGTCTCTATAACCATCTAATGATTTAACAACACTTCTTAAAAACATCACGCTTGGGTGGCAAATAATAGAAATATATTTCATTGCTCTAATAGTGTCTCTAAAAGTTCTTGGTAACATGCCACCATATGAAATAACCTTATCATTTTCATCTATATGAATCTTATTTGTTGCTACTATGCATACATCCTTGTTTTCTTCTAAGAAGCTCACTTGTCTCATAAATCTTTCAGGTAATGATATATCATCAGCATCCATTCTCGCAATAAGTTCATATTTTGCAATTTCTATACCTTTATTAAGTGACAATGCAAGTCCAATATTTTCACTGTTCTTGATTATCACAATTCTGTCATCCGCTTCACTGTATTTTTTTATACAATTATAAAGTTCTGTATTAGATGGATTGTCAAGAACAATAATAAATTCGAATTTCCTATAAGATTGTGATAATATAGATTCAATTGCTTTCTCTAAATCATCTACATTTTCATTATATGTAGACATAATTACAGATATTCCTTGCATATTCTCTTCACCTAGTTTCATTTTTATAATCTAATCAAACTCTTTCCTAATCCGGTCTTCTCTATCAACAAGTTTCATATCACTCTCAACCATAATCTCAACCAACTTCTCAAAGCTGGTTGCTGTTGGATTCCATCCAAGTTCAGTTCTGGCCTTAGTTGGATTACCGAGCAATTGCTCAACCTCTGCTGGTCTAAAATACTTAGGATCAACTTCAACACAAACTTTTCCAGTCTTAACGCAGATACCTTTTTCATCAACACCAGTACCTTCGAATCTTAGTTCAATACCTGCTTTGTTAAATGCTGCTACAACGAACTCACGTACCGTATGCATCTCACCGGTAGCTATAACATAATCGTCTGGCGTTTCTGCTTGAAGCATTAACCACATACATTCCACATAATCTTTAGCATAACCCCCCCAATCACGTAGTGAATCCATGTTACCTAGATATAATTTATCTTGTGTTCCTTTAGCAATCCTTGCTGCAGCAAGAGTGATTTTTCTAGTAACGAAAGTTTCTCCTCTTCGTTCAGATTCGTGATTGAATAAGATTCCATTTACACAGAACATATCGTAGGCTTCTCTATAGTTCTTGGTAATCCAGAATCCATATAACTTAGCTACACCATAAGGACTTCTTGGGTAAAATGGCGTTGTTTCTGATTGAGGTACTTCTTGTACTTGACCATACAGTTCAGATGTTGAAGCTTGATAGACTCTTGTCTTTTTTTCATATCCAAGAAAACGAACTGCTTCAAGAAGTCTAAGTGTTCCAACACCATCTGTATCAGCTGTATATTCAGGAACCTCAAATGAAACTTTGACGTGTGACATTGCTGCCAGATTATATATTTCATCAGGTTTGATTTCCCGTATTAATCTAATTAAGTTTGTAGAATCCGTCATATCACCATAATGTAGCTGTACTTTTCTAGTAATATGCATATCCTTTAGAAGTTCATCTATATACAGGTGTTCGATTCTTCCTGTATTGAATGATGAAGACCGTCTAATTATCCCGTGAACTTCATAGCCTTTTTCCAATAGTAATTCAGCCAAAAAAGACCCATCTTGACCAGTTATACCTGTAATCAGTGCCACCTTACTCATTTTATTATTCTCCCTCTACATCCTCTTATCTAATGTGGTTTGATACCACTTATATACATTTTGAATCCCTTGTTTAAGCTCAACTGAATGTTTCCACCCTGTACTATGAAGCAAATCTACATTTAGCAGTTTTCTTGGCGTGCCATCTGGTTTACTAAGGTCATTAACAATCTCACCTTCATAACCAACAACTTCCTTAACCAATTCGGCTAACGCTTAATGGTTACATCTTCACCCGTTCCAACATTAACATGACCTTCTTCTGAGTAATTCTCTAGAAGATGTATTAGGGCATCCGCCAAATCATCCACATATAAGAACTCTCTCATTGGACTTCCAGTTCCCCCCCACATAACGACCTCTTGAATCTTACTCTCTTTTGCTTCATGAAACTTCCGAATAAGTGCAGGTAACACATGTGAATTCTGTAAGTCAAAATTATCATTTATGCCATATAAATTAGTAGCATAGCTGAGATAAAATCATCACCATATTGCCTTCTATAGAACTTACACAATTCAATTCCTGCAATTTTTGCAATCGCATAGGCTTCATTAGTTTGTTCAAGGGGGGGACCTGTTAGAAGGTATTCCTCTTTGATAGGCTGTGGACACATCTTAGGGTAAATACAGGAACTTCCAAGAAATAGTAATTTCTTGACCTTATTCTTATGAGACGCATGTATGACATTTGTCTCCATCATCAAGTTATCATAAATGAATTCTGCTGGATATGTATTATTGGCATTAATACCACCAACTTTTGCAGCTGCAAGAATAACATATTCTGGCTTCTCATTTTCGAAGAATGTATCCACATCTACTTGTATTTTCAAATCAAGTTCTGCAGATGTTCTACCAATGATATTGGTATACCCTTTACTTTTTAGTTGTCTTACAATTGCTGACCCGACCATTCCTCTATGTCCAGCAACATATATCTTTGTATTTGATTCCATCTCTAACCTCTTTAACTATATTTTTATTTGTTTATTAAGCATTTCAACACCAAGTTCAACAACCCGCTCACTACCACAAAAGTTGAGGCTAACCTTAGCCCTGCCTTTTCTTTTATTAAGACTAATTATTCTTGCTTCTTGGCCAAGTAATGGGCCACTCTTTACCACTATGTCATCATCAACAGAATATATGGATGACATCTCAACTAAGCCATTACTATCACTACTTAGTAGACTAAGTGTTCTTATCTCGCCATCACTTAAGGTCATATAGTCATCACTATTCTTCAGTACTTGGAAAGTAGCATCTGTGTTTTTTTAGTCGATACCATGCTTCCTCATCTATGATACCCTTCATTAAGATGTAGCCTGGAAACATTTTACGTTCTATCATTTGCCATTTGCCGTCTTTACGTTCTCTAAGCTTTCGCCTATAGACTAGGAATTCAAATTCTGGCATCTGCTGCTTTAGAATTGATTTAACTTTATCTTCCGTTCCTCCAGCAACATATAATGCGTACCATTGCTGACTTAATGTTGTTGTACTCATTATTTGCTCCCTCTTCCTGCTATAACAACCCATACAGTCTTGAATAGAATGCGTATGTCACTCCAGACGCTCCAATGTTCTATGTATTCAGAATCAAGTCTTACCACTTCTTCAAAATCTTCTATATCTGATCGCCCACTTACTTGCCAGTTACCGGTGATACCAGGTGTAATGGAGATACGGCGTCTATGATGTTGCTCATAGTCTTTAACTTCGTTGACTGTTGGTGGTCTTGTTCCTACTAAGCTCATGTCACCCTTCAGTACATTATAGAATTGTGGTAATTCATCTATGGACGTCTTTCTGATAAAATCACCAATCTTAGTGATTCTTGGGTCATTGGTCATCTTGAACATATGGCCTGTCATTTCGTTGTTGGTCATCAATGCTGCTTTTCTTGATTCAGCATCCACACCCATGGAACGGAATTTCCATACTTTGAAGACTCGGCCATTCTTTCCAACTCTGTCTTGCTTGAATATCACTGGACCTGGTGTCTCAAGTTTGATGAGTGGTCCAACAATTAGGAATGCAAATCCAAATATGACCATTCCTGCACAGGCACCTACAACATCCAATATTCTCTTGGCAAATATCTGTGATTCATTCAGGGATACTGTATGAAACTTAAGCACTGGTATGTGACCTATCATAGCCACATGTGCCTTGGATGTCTCTTCACATTTTACGTCTAGCAACATAGTCACTGTAACACCCATGCTCTGACATTGTTTTAGTACTTCTTCTAATCTTGAGTCATAGGATAAAGGCCTTGCCACTGCAATCTCATCGATTACATAATCCGTTACAATATCAACCATGTTGCTAATATCTCCCAGATGGGGGGTAGATGGCTATAAGGGTTCACCTTCTTAATATTAAGGTAACCAACAATGTTGAAATTAAGGTAGCCATGTTTCTCTATTTCTTCTATATATTCACTTCCTTTTTGTGACTGTCCCACAACAAGGATATTTCTGACAGCTTCAGATTTTACTGAGTCTTTGAATTGAGTCATACGCATGATGAGTCTGTTAATCAGTTGAAGGAACATTACAACCAATATAAAGATACCAATATAAAGTCTAGACAAAGGTACATGTAAGTAGAATAATCCTGCACCAATCAGCAAAGTTGATACCCCCCCGTAGGCAACTATCATCTTGAATATGACTTTTATAGTAAGCATACCCTCTTCTTCAATGGTATTGTCATAGATGCTCAGAAATAAGAACATCATCATTAGAACTAGGGTACTGATACATAAGAACCCAAAATTCTCAAGTGTGTTAATGTTTAATTTGCGCCCAAGTATCTGAGCGTACAGGATGTTAGCAACGAGACTAGCAATTACAAGACATAATAGATCGGTCATTAGATAGGTCATTCGGCGTATTCTTTTTCTCCAACGTAACATACTCTCACCTCTTACTCATTTGCTTCACTACAACATCAATTCTTTAACTCACTAAATTTTGACAGTGCTTCGCCACCCGAGGTTTATTCATCCCAGTAAAACAAAGGCATACAATACCAAAATATATGGTCAAACCATAAAACACTAGGGCCGAAACACCTACTGCGCCAATTTGACTATGAGTTCTGATTGATTTAGTTGTAAAATAAATGGAAATAAATGATTAATTCTCCCTTATTTCCCTCATTTAGTTGCCTGAGCGTACCACCGCCCATTTTTCTCTCTTTGCCCTTAATTATTTGACGATCCCCCCCAGTCAAATTCCTTCAATATCCAGAATCTTGTCCGGATAAGTTTAAGTATATTTTTTTCACAAATGAATTGTCAAGCTGTCCAGCCTGCATTTCAAGACCGAATATAGTACGTTAAGAACACCGACTTAGTTCAATAGCCCTATATATCAAGCTTTACAGGTTGCAGGTGACCATCGTTACTTCTTGACATGACGAAAGTCATCCATTTGGATGACTTTCAGTAGTTTTATAGCCTTTCAGCATATTCTATCAATGACTATAGACTAACATCCATAGTTTCATAAATATGTACGATATCACGGCGAGTTACAATGCCAAGTAGTTTTTCACTTGCTTTTCCATTCTCAGTAATGCCATAGATGCCTCCAAAGGCCTCATTGTCTTGAACCCGTTCGGTAAAATCAATCAAGCTAAGTGTCCTCGGAATAAAACGAATCACATCTTGAATCCTTAAGTCTGATTCATCAAAAACCTCTTGGACAGTGATATTTTCTAGATTATGAATGAAATCACCGTTGTTGTCCATACTACCTGCCAACCACGTGGTAATGGACTTACCATTTAACAAGCCCATGCATTTAGTCTTATTGTAGATAGGTATATGACTGATATCATGGTCTTTAATCAAGCGAAGGGCGGATGCCATAGATTGTTTACTAGACATTACCTTTACACCTTTTGTAATTACATCATAAACTGTCTTATCATGATCAAGAATCTCAAGAATTCTATCTAAAGCTTTCACTGCTGCTTCTGTTGGTGTTGCTATAACTTTATTGCCAGCCTCATGAACCAATACATTTCTTAATTGCCTAAAGTCATGTAATAAGTCTCTATACCTTCGAACGATACTATACTTATCACTTGCAATGTCGATTAATCTTGCAAAAGAAGTCGTGTGACCAAGGTTCAATGTCGATTCAAACCATGACTCTAACCTATTATAAGCTTCAATGAATGCCTGTGTCTGATTATCCATATTATCCTTCAAGGGTAGACACTTTGTATTCTACAAATGTCATAAGTCCCAAGTCCTTTTCTGATAGTTTTAGGTCTTCCTTGTCACAGGGCCAATCAATATTAAGCGTAGTATCGTTGTACAGAATGCCACCTTCGTCCTCAGGATGATAATAGTCTGTTGTCTTATATAAGAACTCTGTATCATCTTCAAGGGTCACAAAACCATGACCAAATCCTGGTGGAACATAGAACATTTTTTTGGTTCTCTTCTGTCAGCTTTATACCAAACCACTCTCCAAATGTCTCACTGCCTTGCCTAAAATCTACTGCCACATCATATACGCTGCCCTTCACCACCCTTACCAATTTACCTTGTGGGAAGTTGTTTTGAAAATGAATCCCTCTTAGGACGTTCTTAGACGACTTGGAATGATTGTCTTGTACAAAGTCCACATCAATACCGATTTCCTTAAAGGCTTCCTTAGAATAACTTTCCATAAAAAAACCTCTATGGTCTCCGTAGACTTTTGGCTCTATAATATATAAGTCCTTAATAGGTGTCTCTTTTCGAATAAAATTCCCCCCCATAATACCCTCCTATATAGCAGTAGCTGTTACCGATAATTGAATCAATCCTGTTCCAGTACTTTTTGATAAACCCTCATGGTATGTTCGTATGTATTTTCTAGCGTAAATATTTCAGACCTCTTACGTCCTAGTTCAACACGGCTCAGAATCTCCATATCATTCTCTGGATCTATGACCCATCTGATACGTTCCCTAATGCTCTCCGCATCCCTTGGATCCATATAGTTGCCTGCATCCCCCCCAGCTATTTCTCTAAAACTAGCAATGTCACTAAGGATAATAGGGCACTCCATCTTAAAGGCTTCAAGAATCGGTATGCCAAACCCTTCATAAATAGATGGAAAAACAAATGCCAAGGCTTGTTTATAACATGCAGCTAACACTTCATCGTTTAGATTCCTTTGTTTGACTTGTCTTGCCACACCATAATCATTGATAAGATGACGTTCTTCAGTAGTAAACTCTCCACCACCTACACATAAGAGTGAAAGGCTCTTATCTTCATCCAGTATTTCCCCCCCATACGCTTCCAAGAAGAGCTTGAAATTCTTATTCATGCCTCTTTGTCCTACATAGAGAATAAAACGCTCTGGCAAGCCTCTTAGGTTGATTCTGATACGCCCAAACTTCCTAGGCAAACCATGATAAACCACTGTAATCTTCTCAGGTTCTACACCATAGAAGCCAATAAGGTCTTCTCGGGTGTTATGAGACACAGCAATAATATGGTCTGCTGCTGCAAGTAGTTTACTTCGATTGTCAATATAGTCTTCTTGATGTTTGGTAAAATTAGGGTACAATTCTTTTACCAAGTCGTGAACTGTTATGACAACCTTTTCCTCTTTGATGTATTTGAGAAAATAAGTATCCGTTGAAGTCGGATGAAAGACATCAATATCATCACGTTTAAGTTGACGCCTGGTCATAACTCTTGAAACGGTGTCATTAAAACTCTCAAATATCATACTTTCATACTTATAGTCATAAGCTTCTGTTAGCTTATTATAGTAATAATTCTTAGGATGATAACATGGTACTACTACCTCTTCTTCATCTGCGAACTTAATTAGATTTGTAAAATATCTGGATATACCACCGTAACGCTGGCTTCTGAATATTTGATAATCATAGAGAATCTTCATGTCTATTCCTCCATAGTCTGTATATATGAATTATAATCAATTCTTACTACACTGTAAACAGCCCATATGAAATCCTAACAAAAATAAAAAAAATATCCTAGTTCGAAATTACCGAACTAGGATTAAGAGTGCTATCTTTTTATAGGGTAAAAAGAGTTAACTATTTAAGTTTCCTTCTGAATCTAAATCCAAGGCCACTAATTGCTATACCAAGCATACTAGTTGCTGCCATTGGAACACCACCTGTTTGTGGTAAAGGCTCGTCAGGAATTGCTGCTTCTGGAATGTCCTCTTCATCAAGAATAACGACTTCTTCCTTTGGTTCTTCTATTGGTTCAAAGATAGCGAACAATTCTTTGTCACTATCCATTTTGATTTTGTCACTTCCAGTGATGTCACCATCATCTGATGCATCTGAATATCCGACGAATTCATAACCTTCATCAACAACCCAGCTTACATCCACTAAAGTATTCTTAGTATAACTTTTGCTACCTTCGAATATGACGAAGTTACCACCTACTGTAGACCCTAATGTCAATGTGTATCTAGTTGGGCGGTTAGGTGTTGATGGTTTATCAATTAATACCTCAACAGTATCATCATCTGATGCAACTGGTTCTGGTAATTGACCCTCATAACTATCAAGACCAATTTCACCTAAGTACAAGTTGTCTTCATAAGCATCAACTGTTGCAGTATTGGACTCATAACCTTCACTGCTGTAGCTTGTAGTTGTTGAGTATGTCCACACATCACCAATATTTAGTGGTTCAATAAACTCTACGATACCTAATTTAGCATCTTCGAAGATTACTGTTCCAAAGTCTACTTTACCATTATTCGTCACTGTAAAGTTATAGGTTACAGTCTCACCTGGTTCATATTTTGACTTATCAGCAGATTTTACAACCTCTATTGATGGAACTAATGGGTTAATTTCTACTGTCACTTCACTATCATCTGTTGCTAATGGCGATTCTGCTTCAATATGTGCGTAGCCACCAACAGTTACATAGTTCGTTAGTCCAGGATTGGCTTCAGTTGCAAGATAAGTTTCTGTTTCAACTATAACCCCCCCATCAACTAGCAATTCACCAAGGTTGACACCACTTAGACCCAACAAATCATCTGTAAGTCTTATAACGCCAAAGTCTACATCACCATTGTTGGTAATTGTAAATGTATATGTTATTTGGTCACCAACTTTGTAAACCAATGGATCAGTTGATTTAACAACTGTGATTGATGGTACTGGTTCTTCTGGTATCAACCTAGTAGTAACAACAATTGCATGATTTACATCAATTGCACTAATTGTATAATCACTACTTTGTGGCACTGTATTATCTACAACACTTACAAGTTCATAACCTGTTGTTACATCTATATCGATTGTTACATCGGTTCCTTCATCGTAAGTTCCTGCATTTGTATTTGTTGCACTAGCAAATGTAGCTGATCCTGCGTCTCCTACAAGGGTTATTCCTACATTATATGTTTCCGGTTCAACTGGAATTAATCTTGTGGTAACAACGATGGCATGGTCTACATTTATTGCGCTTATTGTATAATCACTGCTTTGTAATAGTGAATTATCTATTACACTTACAAGTTCATAACCTGAAGCTACATCAATGTCGATTGTTACATCTGTTCCGTCATCGTAAGTTCCTGCATTTGTATTTGTTGCACTAGCAAATGTCGCTGAGCCCGCATCTCCTACAAGGGTTATTCCTACATTATATGTTTCCGGTTCATCTGGTATTAATCTTGTGTAAACAAAGATAGCGTGGTCCATATCTATTGCACTAATTGTATAATCACTACTTTGTGAAACTGCATTATCTACGACACTTACAAGTTCATAGCCTAATGCCACATCAATGTCGATTGTTACATCTGTTCCTTCATCGTATGTTCCTGCATTTGTATTTGCTGCGCTAGCAAATGTCGCTGATCCCGCATCTCCTACAAGGGTTATTCCTACATTGTATGTCTCTGGTTCATCTGGTATTAATCTTGTAGCTACAACTATTGCATGATCTACATTTATTGCACTAATTGTATAATCACTACTTTGTGTCACTGTATTATCTACCACACTTACAAGTTCATAACCTGAAGCTACATCAATGTCGATTGTTACATCTGTTCCTTCATCGTATGTTCCTGCATTTGTGTCTGTTGAACTTGCAAACGTTGCTGATCCTGCATCTCCTACAAGCGTTATTCCTACATTGTATGTCTCTGGATCAACAGGTATCAATCTAGTGGCTACAACAATCACATGATCATCATCAATTGAAGTAATTAAGTAGTCGCTACTTTCTGTATCCGAATTATCTATGACACTAACTAATTCATACCCCCCCGCTGCCACATCTATATCAATAGTTACATTTGTACCTGTTAAATAATCACCTTCATTGTCATCTTCGTCCCATGTTGCAGAACCTGCATCTGAACCTGGCGCTAATGAAATAGATACATTATGCATTTGAAGCAATGATACTAGATCATAATTAATTGTTCCGCCACCTTCTTGACCTGTATGAATAGGGTGGTCACATGAATTTTTATCGTTTCCATGTGCTTTATCACACGTCTCATGAACAATCCCATTAATTAAGAAATGTGGAATACTAGGTGATATAGCACTAGCAAAGTCAAGTGAATCCCATTGTACTGTATTTGCATTTCCTTTAGATAAGTTAAGGGCATACTGTCCTCCACCAAGATCAACGACACCTGGAATAGTACTAACATCCCCCCCTGCTGGTCCATTAACCAATACAGCTTGAACTGTTGCTGAATTTGGAATAGTATTGTGATCTTTTAAGTGAATACTTGTTTGTGCTCCTTCTGCGAATGCTGGCACTGTCATACCTAATAACATTATGATTGCCAAAGTGATTGATAATAATTTTTTCATTTTTTTGTACCTCTTCCTTCCGATTTCCTATAAAAATGGTTGCATGCCTTGTTCTCTCTCTCTATACTAGGCATTTGATAATTATTATGTTTGGCGAACATAAGAAAAAGCCGCCATATATATAATAATGGCGGCTTTATATCATACAACACTCGGTTGGTTAGACTCCAGCTTTGCTCCCTATCTTTTCGGATAGTTCACCTTTTTCATCTTTTATACAAAAATATATGTAATTGATAAATTCGTAACGCTTTTCATATAGAGTATACGTAGGACTAAATAACTTTTTGGGACCCCCCAAATAAAAAAAATATTTATTTTTTTTACAAAATATAAAAAAAACCTGTCAAAAGCACAACGCTTTTGACAGGTTTTGATTATCAATTCTTCACTATTAGATTATCTAGAACCTCTTCGTTTCAACACAACCGCTACTGTCTTTAATAGAATCTTCACATCATACCAAAATGTCCACTCTTTAATATAGTCACTATCAAGACGTACAATTTCTTCGAAGTCTTCTATATCAGAGCGCCCACTAATTTGCCATTTACCAGTAATGCCTGGTGTAATAGAGATTCGCTTATGATGATGACGTTGATAATGATCAACTTCGTCTATTGTAGGGGGGGGCCTTGTGCCAACAAGACTCATATCCCCCCCTCTTAATACATTAAAAAACTGAGGCAATTCATCAACACTGGTTTTACGAATAAAGGCTCCAATCTTGGTTACTCTAGGATCATTGGTCATCTTAAACATATTACCGGACATTTCATTATTTGACATTAGGGCTGCTTTTCTAGCTTCTGCATCAAGCCCCCCCATTGATCGAAACTTCCATATCTCAAAGACACGTCCATTCTTACCAACACGTTTTTGCTTAAATATAACTGGACCTGCTGATTCCATTTTAATCAATGGTGCCACTACGACATAGGCAATGCCAAAGAGTACCATACCAACCAAAGAACCACAGATATCTAAGACTCTTTTCATAAACAATTGGTCTTCATCCAGACTGACACTATGAAACTTAAGAACCGGCAAATCACCAACCATGGCCACTTGCGCCTTGGTGTCATTGGTATTTCTTGTCTCAAGAAGCATAGAAACCGTAACACCCATATCTTGACAGTGATCAAGAAGCTTAAAGAGTCTATAATCGTAATTCAATGGCCTTGCTACCGCAATCTCATCTATGACGTAATCTCTTACAATTTCTTCAAGGTCATCTAAACCACCTAGATGAGGCACATCTCTATAAGTCTCAGGCACTTTAATATGAATATACCCAGCAATTCTTAAGTTCAAATAACTATGTTTTTCTATTTCTCGAATGTACTGCAAGCCTTTTGTTGATTGACCTACAACCAAAATATTTCTTACCGATAGACTTTTTTCCATGTTCTTAAAGGATACTCGTTTTAGAACAATTCTATTACACATAATGAGTACATAGAATAAAATCATAAAGTGAGCAAGAAATAGCCTTGATATCGAAGCATGCATATAAAACAAGGTTGCCCCCCCCATAAATAAAGCTACTATTGCAAAGGCAAAACCCATCTCTGATGCAAGCTTTGGTGTCAATCTTCCATAATTCTCAATTGTTGATTCATATATCGAAAATATCATGTAGGACAAAATATGAAAAGCCGCTACCATCGATATGAATCCTATGGCCTCCAGAAAAGTAAAGTCAACTTTATCGGGATAAGCTATAGAAAAAAATTGCATCACTGCAACGTAACTTACAAATACACATAGTACATCTGTCAACGCATAAGTTAGCCGCCTGATTCTCTTTCTCCATCGAATCATTTCATCACCTCAATATCTTTGTTACCTCTTCCATTTCTACTGAGTTCTTTATATATGTGATTGTATTCTGTCGATTCGTTAGTACCCTATAATTATTATTTTAATAAAAAGCTCATGACATAAAGGTCATAAGCACTTGTGTTTGTTATTGTAGTCTATAGTGCCTAGTATGTCTTTGTTTTTCTAAGCTATATGACTCATCATTTAGTGATTTCTAAGTCCCTCAAATCACCAGTTTCTAATAACAATTTTATCACTCGGAATATGGAGTGTCAACGTGGTTGGCACATATGGTTAAAAGTCTATAATATCTTCACAAAAATCATCAAATAATAATGATAATCAACATCATTATCCACCGACATAATGTTTCGGTCCATTTACATTTAGGACATGAATTGTACACAATAGAACAAACAATTAAGACATATTACCTAAAGCATCATTTACATCGTCTTTTTCAGTGTTTTTTTATGACAAGCGTTTTTTTTGTGAATTCGATTTAACATCACGAATTAATAAGACAATCATAATTAAGGTCATTCCTACCAAAGCGCCAAACATATCTGTACCGATATCTTGCAAACGGCTAGTTCTACCACTGATCATCATTTGATTAAATTCATCTGAAATAGAAACCACAGCAACCATAGCAATGGCTTTTGAGAAGCTCTTTTCGATTTCTCCCGTATAGTTTGCTATTGCAAAGTATGTAATACTTCCAAGTCCAAAATACAAGACGAGGTGAGCAACCTTACGCACCAGGCCATGAAAAGCTTCTGGATTTATAACATCTTTATCAAGTTTTAGAATTCCAAAGAATAGCTTTTTAGCCACAAACTCCGAGAGCCCTTTAGAACTACCTCCACCCATATTCGAAAAGAAGAATATAACAATTACCATCACACCAACAAATAGGAGTGGTACATATCTACCGTATCTATCAAATTTCACTCTTACACCTCACTTTAATCTCACAATATATGAACTCATTTTAGACTTATAAATTCCATAAGTCAAGAAATACAAAACCGCAAAACAATAGGCACTCTATTAAGAGTGCCTAGAATTGCTATTTCTAAATTAAATTGTACACATCCTTATAAGTTCTACCTACTGGAATCATATTCTCATAGTTCTTAATCTTAATCTGACACAGATTATTGGTTCGTGACACAAAATCTATGTGAGACTTATTGATGATGAAACTTCTATGAATCCGCATGAACATAACACTTGGCAACCTTGACTCAAGTTCATTAAGAGCAATCCTACCTATTGGATGTTTCTTATTCTTGGTGTAGAGATAAGCAGTTTTATCAACTGTCTCTATATAAATGATGTCCTCATAATCAAAAAAAATAATCAATAGACTTACGTTTAATCTTAAGCTTTCCAGCATTAGGACTTTCAACCACTTTGGTCTTTTGAAGCTCTGCTAGAATCTCAAGTAAGTATGCCATAGTGAATGGTTTTTTAATATACCTCTGACACTTTCTCGTATTAACGGCGTCAAGTACATCATCAACACTTTCCTCTTGACCCGTGATAATAACTACCCAAGCATATTTGTACTGGTCAATACTACGTATATGCTTAATAAAGTCATATCCTGAACCATCAGGAAGCTTTATGTCCACAATAAAAATAGTGACATCTTCCTCTTCACTAATTGTCGTTGCTTCTTCAATTGTTGTTGCGGTGTAGATCTGATTGAAATTACCCTTCAGTTGTACTGTTTCCTTGATAGTATCCCTAATGTCTACACTATCTTCAAGAATCAATAGCGTCATATAATGCCCCCCCTTCATTGTTATAATCCCTTATATTCAAATATAACATTATTGCTATTATATCTTTTTGCCTGGAATTAAACAAGAAAAATGCACCCTATTACCTACTAATTATCCTAAATGCTAATTAAGCCAAATCAGCTTTCACTTGAGCTAGAACTTCTTCACTGTTTTCGAGCTTATGGGTAATTCCATAGAACTTTTTGATACCATCGTATTTTGATGCAAATTTGGCAAGCGGCTTATCAATTGGACTCGAGTGGTTTGCTAATACAAAATGAACGTTTGAATGTGTTTTTGCATCAAGATAATTCTTAACTGCCACTGAAGGCCCCCCCGCTAACCATAGTGGAGACATTACAATAAGTGTTTCAGCTTCGTCAGCTGCCTTGTCATATGACACTTCAACTTTTTTTGTTTGCTGCAGCGTAGAAAAGTCCCTTAATGAGGCCTAATCCGCCATCCCAATTCTTGTTATCTGTAATCTCGTAAGCTGTTGCCCCCCCAATTTCTCCAGCTAATTTCTCAGCCATTTTCTTTGTTTCCTTTGTTCTTGAAAAATACAAAATGCTAGTTGACATATTCTTTAACCAATCCTTTTCTATTTTGTTATAGTGCATCAGCACCACACTTTACACCTTAGTAAGTATAGCACAGTACAACAAAAACAACACATCCAATAAAAGAATGTGCTGCCTTAGGTATAGTAGCGATGACTGGAGTCGAACCAGCGACACTCCGGGTATGAACCGAATGCTCTAGCCAGCTGAGCTACATCGCCATATATAATTGTTAGAATCAATACTAAGTATGATTCAGTGGGCGCAACAGGGCTCGAACCTGTGACCCCCCCCTGCTTGTAAGGCAGGTGCTCTCCCAGCTGAGCTATGCGCCCTGGGAAATAAATTTACCATGTAAATTTATTATCTACGTAGCATGGTTAATTTCTCTATTGAGAAAATCACCTAGGCACGTTTCTAATAGGTTGCTTGGTTATTTTCTCATGTCAGAAAATCACCTAGGCAATGGGAAGGTTAATAAATATATACAAATGCTTGCACTGTGAATTCTCATTGTAATGAGAACTTCACTCGTGTGTTTTTGCCAGTTATTTTCACTCTGGTAAAAACAACAGGGGGGGCAGTAGGACTTGAACCCACGACATCCGGTTTTGGAGACCGACGTTCTACCAACTGAACTATACCCCCCCTATACTACCTACAACATAGGGTTTTTGACGCCCTGTGGTGTTGCCATATTTCCTAAGCAACGAAGACGATTATATCATCCAGAACATCGTAAGTCAATAGTATTTTATGGATTTTTTTTAAGACTTTTTCAATCGGTGGTTTTCCACCTTTTTTTCATACCATATGACAAATCTTTTTCCGATGAAAGAAATACTCAATGTTGCTAGAATGAAGAGGATGGATTTGATGGGTTGAGTCACAAAGGATTGAACGTTATAACCGATGAAACTAAGGGAAAATACCATGACTAGCTTGCCTAAGAACAAAGCTATGGCATACTCCTCTGAACGGACGTCAGCAAGGCCTGAGAGGCCACAGACGACGATTGAAGGTGTAAAGGGAAAGGTTAGTAATATGAATATGGGCATAAAACCCTTTCCTTTAATCCAGTGGAGAATATTCTCAAACCGCCTATTCTTGTGAATCAGATTGGCAAAGTGACTTTTGCCAAATCGTCGAATAATCATGAACATAAGCCAAGACCCAGTGAATGTACCAATAAAAGAATAGATGTAGCCAGGCCAAAAACCATAAGCAAAAATATTAATGGTAACAAAGACCACCAAAGGTAATGGAGGAAAAAAAGCCTCAATCATGGTTAGAAGAATACCTGCAAATGGACCATACTGAGCAAATTGTTCAATCAATTCTAACAATCTTTCATAGCCACCACTAATATCTATCGTACTAAAATCCATACAAGTATCTCCTTTCCAGGATTCATTATCCTACCTATAGTATACGCCTATTTTTTTATTCTTATCATCCACCTTAATACAATTTTAAGAAAAGAAAAAGACACCTCAATTAAGAGATGTCAATTACAAAAACTATTATGAGGGAGTATAGTTTTATTCTAGGTGTCTTTACTATTCAACTGTAACGTCTTGCTCTTCTACAGTCTCTACTTCACTTTTATCTTCACTTTCAGCCGCTTCATTCTTTGCAGCTCCTTCAGCTAAATTGTCTACTGGTTCAACGACTGGCATCTCTGGCATGTCAGGCACTGTCGCTTGAGGTGTAGGTGGTACTGGTGGTGTTGGAGGTGTTGGAGGCGTTGGTGGAGTCGGAGGTGCTGGCGGTGTAACTGGCGCCACTCTAACTTCCACTTCTTTTTCCTCTTGTTTGGCCTTTGGCAAAATGAAGTTAAGTCCAATAAGTATGACAATCATAGGGATAATCATCTCTGAGAATTCAAGTCCGCCAAGGAATACATAATCCATATTGTCAAATAGTATCATGACACCGATAAGGGTCAATACCAATCCAAAGAATGTATTGGACCTATAATCAATAATGGCTTTAACACCAAACAAAATGATAATAATTGGCCAGAACGTTGTAAACAAATCCGATCCATCAACATAGCCTAGGCTACTTAGAAGTGATAACACACCTGCAACAATTAGAAATAGTCCAAATACAGCACTTCCTGGAATTTTTATTTTATTCATAATCTTTTCTCTCCTTAAAAAGTATTAGTAACTATATGATTTTTCATATCTTATAAACACATTCTACAAGACTTTTCTTAATAAAGCATTAGAAAGCGCTCATAATATCCTTAATTTCATCAACCATGTCTGAATACTTTTTTTTGAGCTCATATGTAAAGGCTATCTGGTCTGTTGCATCATCTAAGGCATCAGCAATCCTTACATTCCACTTAGGGTCTGTATAATCTGGTTCATCAAAGTCCACATAATTCTCTAAACCTATCTCGTTGGTTCTGTACTCACCAGTAATAGCAACAGCTTCTATCCTTAGGCCATTGATAGATTTATTAATCACCTCATGGTAATAGTCAAGGCTAAAGGTAATCAGAATATAGAGAATAAAGACCACCGTTGGCACAACGATTGCCGCTTCAACTGTAATACTGCCCCCCCTATATGATTTTCCTTTCACAAACAACCACCTACTTCCATTTCTACCACCTTCATATGCAACATAACATCTTAGTGCCCCCCCTGCTTCCTCACCTACGCCACACCACTAGACCAATAACAAAACAATGTTCACAACCGCTATAAAGGGAATAAAAGGCATGACCGTTTTCTTATTAACCACTTTGCCAATCAAGAGCACAATACCAACCAACCCTGACAGAACCAAAGCAAGCAAAAACACGATAAAAGCTTGTTGCCACCCAAGGCATAAGGCAATAACAGCCAGCAAATAGATGTCCCCCCCATCCCCCCTATTGCACCTCTTGTAATCTTTGACATCACCCACATGAGCCCAATCCCCCCCACAACAAAACCTGCCAAGTGGCTATACCATAGAGCATTGGGGGGGTTAACGAACAAACTAAGCAAGCCAAAGGCAACACTCACAAGCAGAAGGTCGGAAGGCACTTCATGACTCATTAGATCAATAATGGCAAACAAAATGGCAAGACCAGTAATCCCAAAATACACAAGGGCCATTATCCCATATCCAAATTTTATGAGTGTCAATTGATAGCTCAGACCACACAAGACCCATAAGCCTCCACCTTGTAGCCACTTCAACCACTTTCTTTGCCCTTTATACCACGTTTGTCTCAATAAATAGTAGGTTAAAGCGCCACTTATAACCACTCCTATGATGTATTCCATAATACTTCCTCCATATTTCTCAACTTAATACCAATCATCTATGCCTATTTTCAACCAAACTCAATAAGGCTCTAATCCGCTCCAAACAAATCTTCCGTACAATTATGTCTTCCACAGGCTTCATAGCCCGAGTCAATTGCATCTTCTCTAGTAATGGGTGATATATCAGGCGACGTCACCCTTGGACACTGCCTTGTATAATGTAGCTTCGTCGTATCACTCGTATAATACACATAGTTGCCGCTACCCACCTCATAATGTTTATCACAGTAAGAACAAACTGTCTGACCATAGTCTCTCACCCTAACCGCCTCGGTATCCCTATATAAAGTTTTTCTAAGACACGTATAGACATGATAACAATCAACATCTTTTAGGTTGGATATGTAAAAAATAGTTTCGTCGTCTTCCACTGGCTTCTGTTTTGGATAGTGTCGTTTGACCGAGTCGTAATCATAAGACCCTGTAAAAGCTCTGGCTGTAACAGACTGATAGATGGGTATGCCCTCAATAATTCCGCTAATGAGTGGTGTGGCTACCTTATACCTTGCCACCAAAATAACATTGTCATCTTCTAACATAAAGGATGAATCTGAGAAATCAATAAACTTCCCATCCACCTCTGTGTACACGCCCCCCCATGTCTCCAGTTGATCTTTGAAATATAGTCATAGAATTGATGTTCCGTCACTTTGGACACAATCATACCATTGATGTACTCAAGTAGTTCTGCTGACACAAGACCAGTAATGTTTGATAAGGCACCTGTAAATAGACCATGTATCGCTTCAACGAATTGGTTAACACCCGTTTGTATCTCATCAATCATGACTGGAATTTCCTTGATGGTCTCATAAGCTTCCAAGGCAAATTCATTAAAGGTTTTCTCACCACCAAACAAGTCCCAGTCTTTGACAAGGTCTACACTTCCCATAGATAAATCTGTTAAATCTCTAGCATTGGTCGTTAGGGCCGTCCCTGTATTGGAGATTTCCTCTATACTACCTTGAATCACGGCACCAGCTTCAGGGCCTTCAAGGATTAACTTCTGCTGGGTGCCAATCAGCTCAGTCTTCTCCATCATCACACCATAGCTGGCCATCTCATGGGCTGTCCTTGTCATGGCACCATGAATCTGCTCTTGAATGAACATGATTTTCATGAAATAAATGATGCCAAGTACAGTCATAATCACAAGGGGGGGTAAGATAATAGCCGCTTCTATAGTGATGACACCTTTATGATTTCTCCTATAAGCCTTCTTTCTATTTACTTTCTTACTAAATTGACCCTCACTCATAATTGTTCACCGCCCTGGTCGTGAACTTGAACATACCATCACCACTTTGGTCTCTATACTTCATAAATGGCATAAGGAACATGCCTATTTCCATCTCATAATTGCCATATGCACTAACACCAATGACATAATCTTCAAGCCTTGTGTCATAATCTCCATTGCTATCTTTACTCCCCCCCTTGGCAATGGCTAAGTTTAGTTCAATCACATCCAGCATACGATGAACCCTTTTGTCGATACCATTGTAATCAATGAGCATAAATAATCGTATATAGTCGTTATAAGAAAGTCTTGGGATTAAGTCAATGGACTTCTTTCCTTCCGCTTCTTTGCCTGTCAGTCCTGCCGCCCTATCATTTTTGAGCTTATCAAGCTCCATAGCCGCTTGTTTCTTAATGGCCTCTTTGGTCACTTCTTTGCCAGACTCTTTTAGCTTCTCAATCTCAGTGTTGATGTTGGTGGCCGCTTCTTGGATTTGCTTGTCAAGATTCAATTCCATATCCCCCCCTAAAATAGCTGTTTGCCTCTTATCAATCCTATCCTCATAGTCTTTGGTCACTTCCATCCTAGCCATAATCAGATGACTCTGTTCAAAATGACCCCCCCCTAAGTAGGTATCCAGACTTACGATGATTTCACTTAGTAAATCCCTATCATCACCAACTGTAAAATAATCGCCTACACCAAAACTTGATTGACGCCCTTCTTTACAAGCCAAGAGATAATCATCGATGGCTGTGTAATACTGATTGCCAACCTCTTGGACTTTAGCGTCCATCACAAGCTTGCCATCTTCGTACATATCCCCCCCAAGGGTCAACTCATAGAAGCCCTTAACTTCATCACTCATTAGACCTGCCACTTCAGTCACAGTATCACTCACTTCACTAGATAAGACATCTATAGCATTCAAGGCCACATCTTCTGCCGCCTCAGCCACAAAGCCAATCAAGGCTTCCTTGTCACCGTCCACAGCAGTGAACCATGTATTTTTCATCTTAATCAGAGGGACCTTTTTGTTGTTAATGAGCATCATAATATCAACCATACTTTCGGCACTGGCCCATAGCAGAGTCAGCAAGACACCAACAATAATAGCTGCAAGGCCAAAGGACCACCAACCAGCCACAGCATTGGCAATGTTCATGATAGCTGTTCGCTTAGCCGCATCGGTCATTAGGTGGATAATATTACAGACCACCCTCATACCAAAGATCATATAGATGACTTCGCTCAAAGCTTTCTCTGGATCTGTATTCCCTGTTAATATATACTCAACTTCAGTATTCCATGCATGTTCACTCTTCTTTTGGCCAGTCAAGGTCAAAGCTTCGTCGTCTTTCATATCTGGGTAGGCGCTGAACATACCAACAGCGTACTCATTAAGGAATATAAGCTCTCTGAAATCTCTGGTCACTTGTGTAATCCCACTCATGGCCTCTGTATCATTGAAATATTGATCTTCACCGCCACTTTCTTCATAATCCAGGTTCGGTGCAGATTCAGAATCTGCACCACCTAGGCCATCAACCTCAGCCGTTCCAAAAGCTATGGATGGATGATTATCTAAGAGCTCAATGGTAGAGACAGAACCATAGTCATAGATGCTACTTAAATCAATGCCTGAGACAATGGCTTTTAGTTTGTCAATCAAACCCTGGGACTCTGACTGGACATCTGACCCAAAGCCATCAAACTGGCTATAATCAAATAGCATCTCTCTTCTATAATTATTAAGACTTATACCTATGGCGTTCATCTCATCGACATACTTATCCACATCCAATGTATTTATAGCGGGACTTACCCCCCCAAATATACTTCCACCTGTACTGGCACCAATGATGGACTCAATTTCATCAATATCTGAAGTGGTCAAGCCAGCTGTTGTCATTGATTGTCCAATGACACTATCATGATTACTAACCATAGCCTCCACCATACCAACATGTCCTTCTAAGATACCCACATTCTCCTCAGCTAGGAGTCTCATAAAAGGCAAGTTGTTATATGGGTTCATATTAGGGTCATCGTCTGTTACTACATAGGAATCTTTAACCGTTTGAAGTTCCTCCAATGTCTGAACATAAGAGCTATCAATCAATTGACTTCTTTGACCTTCATGACTAGCGATAAAGCCATCTATTTGCTGTCCAAGTGCCTGAGTCTCTGCACTAATGGCATCAATGACTTCAATGACTTTCTTGTTTTTGGCCAAATAACTGTCATCACCTATGGTTAATGTTTCTATGTGGATTATCCTGTTTATACTGTCGGCAAACGCTCTATCAGCCATATCACGATAAACCATCAAAGCTTCAAGAGCACTTCTTTGCTCAGCAAGCAGTGGATTCATTTTATCTCTAATCATGTCTATATCTCGCTCTATGCTCCTGAGTTTCTCAGCTATTTCGTTTCTAACAAGCTTCTTACCTGCGATGGCCTCTGCATTCTTCTCAGAATCCTTTTCAAGGTCTTCAATATCTTCATTAATCTCACTAACAGTGTCGTTCAAATCCTCTTTATCTTTGCTATGACTTTCAAGTCTCTCCTGATACTCCTTAATCTTAATTTCCAATTCTTCATATGTATCATAATTGGCTTTGATACCCACAATATAAGTCTCATAGTTTTCTACATTAGAAACATAGGCTGATATATGACTATCCATATCAACCCTTTCATTGGCTAGCTTCTGAACAATGGCTCCAGAAGTGTCCACACTTTTACCAGACTCAACATAAGACGCCATGTATAAATCAGAGCTTGAGAGATTCGATGTGGTCAACCTTTTCACATAGGACTCTCCACTGAGACTTATTGCGCCACTGCCTTCATCAATGGTTATGCCTTCAACATATTTATAAAGGTCTAGGAACATCTCTTCAACTTCTGCCGCTGAGCTAACCACTTCGTTTTTTTTCTTTGATGAATTGACCTGTTTTACCCACTTTCTCAAAAGCATCGAACTTCTCAAGTAAGGGTTGCAATAATAGCATGGGCACTCGAAGGTCCATGAACTTTAGCATATCCTCCTTGATATAAGAGATGTCACCACCATCTTTGTCAATTAACCGCTTAGGATAAGTCATAAAGACCTGGTTTAGGTTGACCTTGGTCAACTGCCAATAGCTGCGGTCTGATTTATCAAAAAATGTGGCATCCACATAACTTTGTCTGATATCATCTGGGTTGTTGTTAAGATGTGATTTGACATAATACTCAAAATCCTGAGTTAGAAGGTCTTTGGTATCCGTCGCTGTAGCACCATTTAGGTAATGGACGTCCCCCCCATAGTCCGTAGACCTAGCAAAGATGCCAAAATTATCTTTGAGATAAAAATCATAACCACTAAGAACAGACTGAGATGCAGATAACATTGCACGCTCAGCCTGTACTTTGGATATATTCAGCCTTGTCACTTCAACAATGGAACAGGAGAAGACAATCAGTGACAAGTATATAATTGCAAGAAAAATGGTGATCCCACCTTGACGGTTCTCTAACTCATAAGTCATAAGATTCCCCCCCAACCCCCCCCAAAACATAGAGGCTACGCCTCGCTTACTCTGTAAATGTTCGCATGGAAAGTCTTCCTTGGCATTAATGAAAACGTTTCAATTTCATTAATTAAATTCATATGACTTTTCAAAGCAATAAAAAAAACAGACTATAAATGTCAAACATTCAAAGTCTATTATAAGGGTATTCACTTGTCTTGTCTATGTATTTTAAGGTACTTTTGCATCAAATGTCACTTAATTTTCACACAACTTTACAGTCATTTACAGAACTGGTAAAAGTTGGTAATTTGTTCAAGTTGCCAGACCGATAGCCTCCAGCTCTATAGCCACATAACGAAAACCAATGGATTTGAAATATTGATTGACCATATCCATAATCTTGTAGCTGAACATTTTGCCACGTTCCTCTATACCAACTTCAATCCTAGCAATGTCATCATGATGCCTCACCCTGTATTGCTTAAAGCCAAGGTTCTTCAGATAATGTTCACCATTTTGAACCTGAGCTAACTTCTGCCTTGTAATACGTTCTCCATAGGGAATACGTGTTGCCAAACATGATGACGCAGGTTTATGTGCTGTCTCTAATCCATAGTGCTTGGACAACCTACGAATCTCATTTTTACTAAGTCCCACTTCTGCCAGAGGTGTTTTGACATCCAGCTCCTTAAGGGCCTGCATCCCAGGTAGATACACAGATGCATCATCATAATTGGACCCATCTAGAACATTGCCAATTCCAAGTTCTCTTCCAATACGTAACATCTCGCCATACATGACGCGTTTGCAGTGATAACAACGCTCAACTGGATTCTGAGTAATAAAGGGTTCATGAATGACAGAGACTGGATGGACCATCTGGTGTATACCTAGTTCTTTTGATAGCTTAATACTCTCGTCAATCTCATCTTCGTCATAGATTTCAGATTGTATTGTCACACACACCGCATTATCACCAAGGACTTCCTTGGCTGCTCTGATTAAAAAAAAGTCGAATCCACACCGCCTGAATATGCAATCAAGACTTTCTCATAACTGATCAGAAGATTTTCTAAGGCTTTTAATTTCATTTGAGTTTTCATGTATACCCTCCTCCAGTGACTCACTATCTCAATATCATTCTCAAAAGACCCGACCGATGTATGTCAATGGCCTGAACATTACACAGCTCATGGCAGCAAAAACATCTGATACACCCTGACTTTTCTATAACTGGGACGTGGCCTTTTGCTTCATCGATATCAACCATAGCCATACAGCCCGCTGGACAGGATTTTGAACAGACACCACAACCTATACACTTTTCATTTTGAACTTTGGGGGGGTATGGTTTAATTAACTTATCCACCCATTTAGTCACAAATGTAGGTAGTATACTATGATACATACTAAGAGATACTTTGGCCGTTGGTATTTTGTAGTCCCTAACTTTGACATCTTTTATTGGCTCACCAACAATCTCAAAGCTATCCATTTGGCCATTGTATAGACCTCTTTCAATACTTTTGATAATGGTGGGGGGGACTTTGGTCGGCTTAAGTCCAATGACCTGACTTGCCACAACATCTAATAAGAAGGGGGGGTTAACACTGGCCATAAGGAGTCCAATGTGTTTGGGCTTGCCTGCTGTTGGTCCATAGCCTTCCATGCCAACAATGCTATCCATAATGGTCAAGGTCGGTTTGGCAAACTGACAAACATCAATGAGCAGGTCAGAGAAATCAAGAACATCCTCAAAGCGAAAATGGTACTCAGCCTTATATCCGCCAGGTATAATACCAAAGAGATTTTTCACTGCACCACTATAGACGGTCATCATATGTGTTTTGACCTTGGGGGGGATGTTAATAATCTTATCCGCGTTTAAAACTGCCTTGTAGGTCTTGACCGTCTTAAGTATTTTGCCTTCATCATATGGCGCGTCTATTATGTCACAGGATTTGTTCAGTGCTATCCCAAGTTCATCCGCTACATTAAGCATCCCCCCCGTCGTTTCATATATCTGCCATAAGGTCCTAAAATTCCAGAAGTTATAGCCACCAGGACTATCTGCTATGTAGGGAATGCCACCCAGTTCAATGACTTTCTTTGCAATTACATAGACCAAGTCAGGGTGGGTTGTTGTTGCCCTATCTGGCTTGCGTTTCATAAGCAAGTTGACTTTAAGTAAGACTTGATCTCCAGCTTCAATAAATTGGTCTAAACCACCTATCAAGCCAAGCAGTTCTTCAAGACTTTGGTCAATTTCTTCTCTCTTATAAGAGGGACATTTTACAATTCCGACTTTTTCCACTTCCATACCTCCATTACTCAACCAAATTCCTGAGCAGCTTAACTATTGAACACCACTAAGGAGAAATTCACCATAATCCCAATCACAAGGGAAATTCCAATGGCATAGACTATGTAATACACAAAATGCTTGGCTCCAAGAACCATTTTCACCGCACTAATATTGTTAATCTTCGTCATTGGCCCACTAACCATAAAGGCCAAAGCACTGCCAAGACCAAGTCCAGACGCCATCAAAACCCTAAGTATAGGAATCGTCCCACCACCACATGCATACAGAGGTACACCCAGCATGGTCGCGAGTAACACACTGATACTGCTGTTCACATTAAGCACATTGGTCAAGACTGAAAGAGGCACATAAGTCTCGATAAGTACCGTTAACAGGATGCCAACAAAGAAATATGGTACAGTTTTTAGTATCGTTCTATGAAGGCCATACAGGTAACGTAAAATAGGGTTGTCGATCATAGCGCTCTTACTGTGATAATCAAACTGGACATCTTTATATATTGGGATATGACGCCTCTTTTGATACATTCTTGCGAGGCCACCCGCTACAGTGCCTGTTACAATCGCAATCCCTACACGCCACATGGCGACATCACTTCCTAGTGCCATGGTTAGAATGATTAGGTTAGGATTAAGAAGAACAGACCCTGTCATGAAAGACACAAGGATTGCTTCTTTAATCCCCCCCTGCTTTTTCAAGCTCATTAGAATAGGCAAAGTTCCAAACATACATATGGGTGAAGCCACTCCAATGGCTGCCGCAACCACATAAGCCAGCCAGGCAGGTTTTATATGTTCAAAGCGCTTAACTCCACTGGCAATCTGTTTGGTCAAAAATATAGAGAGAAAAGTACCAATCAATAGGCCTGAGGCAAAATAAGGAAAGAGTACTCTGAAAATCTGAATGAAACGGTAATAGATAAGGAGTAGCATCAGTAAGAAAGAGATGGTGCATACTCGATAACAATATCTTCAAGGCTAGCACCAACAAGCTCAATGGCTTCTATGTCATTTACACCAAGCCCGGTCTCTCCAGCCAGAATCAAGTGTTCAACTTCATCTATACCAAAGCCCATTGCCGCAGCGCCAACTGTGTCAACTGCAACTATGTCTCGTCCTGCAATAACAACCTGGGAATCAACTGCCGTTCCACTTAGTGGCATATTACCTTCACCACCAACGATACCATCAATAATGGTGAAATCCGGTCTTCTAATTAGATTCAAATCAACAATAGAATTGGGAATTCCCCCCCATGCATGCAAGGTATACTTACCAGAAAATGTCCCAACCAATGTTGTCGGTGGCACACCAAAAGCATTCTTAAGTCCCAAGGTTATTATGGCTTCATAATGGGTCTTCAACTTAGCAGCTGTGATGACCACATCTGCATCCATATATATCTTAGGAATGTTAATGGCCTGACCAGTTGTGCTATGTTCATTCATTAGAAGATAACAATCCTCTTCGTTCAGTTCATTCATGTCCAATAACTCTGCACCTATGATCTGGTCATACTTTGTATATTTGTTGTACAAGTTGCCATTTGGGGGGGATGCTTCAGCAATAATGACTTGGCTTGCACCTAGTTCTGTGGCTATATCAACCAATGTCTGAACGACTCTATAATCGGTAATGATACCCTCACCAGGTTTTGATAGTTTAATGAGATTGGGTTTGATAAGGACTGTGTCACCTTCACTGATAATATTTTCTAAACCTCCTGCGTTGGCAACCGCGTCTCTAGTGACACTGTCATAATCAAGACCTGTCCCAATCCCAACTACAGGATTATCTGTCTCAACAATAGTTGATGCTTTCATGATGTCTACTAGTCTCTGGTCCACATCAGCATAGACATCTATAGCCTCTCCAATATCTGAGTCACTATTATCTAGACCACTTTCATTACTATCGTTTGCCACAGAATCACTCTCATCATTTTTTTGACTCTGAGAATCATCAGAGCTCTGTTCACCACTATCATTAGGATCATCAACAAGATTGACAGCAACTACATTTGTGTCATCATCTTTAAGACTTGTTGTTGTAGACTTATTTTGTAGATAGCCTACAAAAGCCATGACGATTGCCCCCCCAAGCAAAAGCCCGTATATGATGAAGGTCTTAACATTTGCTAAGCCAAACTTCTTCCTTGTATTTGGCGTTTCCCCCCCTTCTTTTATAGGCATTTCATCTTTCACACGCTTTCCTTCTTTTACATGCATTTCATCTTTCACATGCTTTCCTTCTTTCACATACATTTCTTCCTTCTTAATTTGCTCTTTATCTTCTTTTTTATAATTCTCCATTTTCCCCCCCAACCTTCCTATACAAGCATTGATAAACCAAGTAACACAATTAGACATACACCCAGATACATCAGGTTAGTATTGCCACTTTCACTTTAAACACCAGAAAAACAACCACCAGATAGACAAGTTCCATCAACTTCGACAGGGCATTGTCAAATATCAAGTAGACAGGACTGATCATGACGTTTTTTTTGAGAGTATCATCAATGACATATCCTTAAGTACTGGCAGATTGTAAACAAATGTCAACACTTTGTAGTCCAAGTAGGTGTTATAACCTATTTGCACCATACTACCAACAAGCACCAAGAACACTATATTCTCAATGACTTTGCGCTTTTTCCCTCCTATGGACAAGACCACTAAGGCTGACACATCATCACCTTTGTTGACTTTTACCAAGACATAGCTATACAAGACGACAAAAACAACCGTAACCAGAATACTTATACCAAAGGTAACTATATGATTGTTCTGCCATGAAATAGGTATGGTGATAAAATACGGCACTAAGACAAATGGCAAATGCCAAATACTCAGTAGTCCTTTGTTGTAATACACATAGTAAAGCCCTAATAATGCAAATGGACCAAGAATAATGGCCATGGCAAAACCCAACAGTAAGATTGTGTCTCTTAGAATTCGCTCCTTTTCTTCTCCAAAGAAAGTGGCAGCAAGTGCCAATAAATAGCCAATCCCTGCACCCAGTGCAATATAAACAATGCTCCTCGTTACTAGAATCAAAAACGTCATATACATCTGTCACATCTCCCCCCCGTTCTCTATTGTCCATCCTAATTTTAGACAAAAAAAAGCCCTGATAGATTATCAAGGCGTTAATAATAGTTACGAAATAGTAACAGTCTTTAATTGTTCAATACGATTTTCCCACATTGCTCTCTTGTAGTCCGATTTCATGAATTTGCCTAGTTTAGACGTCATAGCCTCAGTGAGTTCTTGTACCCTTGTCACATCACCTTCCTCAAGATGAATATAGGCCAAAAGCTCAAAACTCTCCATTAGTTTATCAATGTAATAATGTCCAAACTCATTTGACAATAATAATGCCTCTTTAGCAAGAGCCACATCCCCCCCAATCATGTAGCACACTTCCCTTTAATGAAGTTACCTTTCATGTCATAAATCAAGGAATGGGATTCTCCTTTAAGATAGTCAGATACAGTCATTAAAGCTTCATCATAACGTCCTGCCTTCATAAGAATATCTGCATAGTAATAACCATAAATGGATTCTACACCATTATCCAAAAGGTTCTTCTCATAGAAAGGCACTAGCTTAGAATAGTAATCCGGCACATCATAGGTGGCTTGTCTAAAAGCACCATCCTCGACATTCCATCTAATAACCTCAATATATTCAACATCCATCACCACATTAATCCATATAGCAAGTGCTGGATTTTCACCTTCCTCAACTATGACTTCTAGGTTGTTACATTCTGTCACATATAGGATGTCGGCTTCCTCAGCGAACTCAATAATTTGAATCATCTTCACATGATCCTTATAGCCTAGCTCAAGTATTATGGACTTTGTACCACTGCCTTGAAAGTCAATGACATGATAGTCATTGATGATATAACTAAGGGCCGTCTTCATGCTCTTATCCCATTTTATAAGCCACTCATCATCAACTGATTCAATAAGAATCATACCCGACGCCTTATTTTTATGTGCTTCTCCGTAGAAAATCAGCATCTCCATCATGCCATCACCATCATAATCTTCTGTGGTTAATGCAAACCGACCAGAGCTGTTGTCCCTGGTTAATAAATCATATCCTTCGGGTATAAACCCCCCCGTCGCTACCGCTTCATCTTCCGAACTGACAGCTGCTTCAACTTTTGGAGGCCCAATGGTGCTTTCAGGCACAGGCATTTGAGCACATCCACTAAAGAGAAGACATGCTATAAATATTATCATCATAAACAAATGTGTCATTACATTTCTCATTGGTCTCCTCCTTTTCCAATCTCCAAATCCTCTATACCTATATCTTTCTCAACCCGTTCTTGGTGGTATAATCATCTTCATGATGTATACTACCAGCACTTTTGATGTTTCCAGACAATTCGTTCATTGCTTGTGGTAACACAACTCGTACCAATGTGCCAACATCTTTCTCACTTTCAATTTCAATCCATCCATCATGTAGTTCTATGATTTCTTTACAAAGGGCAAGGCCAAGGCCTCCACCTTCCGCCGCGCCTTCACCTTGGTAGAATCGTTTAAAAACTTCAGGCAAATCTTTCTGACTTATACCACTACCTGTATCTTCAACTTCTATATAAATGGCACTATTATCCTCATAATTTCGCTCATGACATCTTATAACGACTTTGCCCCCCCTAGACTCCGTATGTTTGAAAGCATTATCAATCAAGTTAATAAGCACTTGTTTGATTCGCTTGTCATCAAGCATACTTATAATGATTTGATAAGGGTCTGATTCCATGTCAAAGCCAATATGTTTACGATTGGCTCTTGGGGGGGTCATTTGTCTATAAACATAGGTCACCAAGGCTAAGATATCTGTTTCAACTTTATTGACACTAGCTTATGGCTAGATAGTTTGGAAAAGTCCAGAAGTTCGTTAACAAGCTCAGTTAGCCGGTCTGTTTCATCCTCAATGATGGAGTAACCTTCTTCTATTATTTGCTTTTCAAAATCTCCCCCCCGCCCCCCCCAGTTCGCAGTGTCACTATCCAGCCTTTGATTGAGGTCAAGGGTGTTCTTAGTTCATGGGATATAGACCCAATAAACTGGTCTTTGACCTGCTCGGTTCTGGCTAACTCTTCTGACATGTGGTTAAGGTCATCGATGAGCTGACCTATCTCATCATTATTTGACTTAACCAGCCTCTTGCTATAATCACCTTTGCTAATACCTTTTGCATGATTTGCTAATAGCTTGAGAGGTTTGATGATTGAGTTGGACATCACAAGACTTACCATAAAGACAGCCACAACAATGCCAAGTCCAATAAGTAATAGCATTACCATCAATTGGTTAATCACACTGTAACTTTCTTCCAATGATGTTACGAACCTTATAGCACCAATCGGTGTATCATCTATGGTTAAAGGCTGTGTTATTGCATAAACCGGTTCACCACTATCAAGCTCACCTTGCCACAAACCCATGCCTGTGATTATACCATTACCAACATCTGGAAAAGTCAGTAATGCACCCCCCCTGTCATACTGGTTAATGGAATCAAAAAGAAGCCTACCTTCAAGATCTAGAAGATGAAGCTGGGCATCTGTGTAACCCATTAATTTATCGGCTACTGTATCACTTTCCATATATAGGTCATGATTATAATAAAGTTGTTCATAGAGATCAATACATATATCCTGCTCACTTTTTAAAATAGTTGAGATATTGGTCATGTAGTAATTATTAATCAGTGAATAAACACCAAACTCAACCAAACTAACCGTCAGTACAATAAGTAAGAGATAAGTACCAATCAAACGTGTTCTAATACTAATCATTCTGTTTGACCTCTCCATCTATACCCGTGTCCCCCCCAAACTGTTTCTATATAACATGGTTTTGAAGGCGACACTTCAATTTTTTCTCTGAGCCTACGTATATGAACATCCACAGTCTTGTAATCTCCAACAAAATCTTGGCCCCCCCATACATGATCAAGTAGTTCATGGCGACTAAATGTTGTCAAAGGATTTTCAAGAAAAAGACTCATCAAATCATATTCCTTAGGACTAAAACTCAAGGCCTCATTGTTCTTATAAATACATCGATGGGTTTTATTAAGGGTAAAGCCACAAGACTTGGCCACCTTTGGTTTGGCAAACTTGCGAAGATTGGCTCTTAGCCTAGCTATGAGCTCAAGTGGGTTAAATGGTTTCACCATGTAATCATCTGCTCCCAGTTCAAGACCCATCACCTTATCCATGTCCTGGCCTTTTGCGTCAACATAATAATGGTCACATCTGCGTCTATTTCTCTAATAGCAGCACAAACATCTAGACCATTAATTCCTGGCAACATAATGTCAAGAACCACAGCGTCTGGGCGTAGAGATCGAAACAACTTAATGCCATCTTCTCCATTGCCTGCCACACTGACTTTAAACTCATTTCTCTCAAGGTTGATTTTCACAAACCGACTTATAGACTTTTCATCTTCTACAACCAACACATTAAAATCTTCCATTCTTGCTCCTTCTCATATCTAGATATGTAGCAAAACTTATTTCAATATACAATTACCTAGAAAAAAAGACATATACCTTGAATTATAATTATCCACATAAAAATAATTGGAGAATCATGGTACTGATTCTCCAATTATTATTTTAACAGAAATATGGTTACAGACGTTACCAAATAGTTAACGATATTTCAGTCTTATTTTTGTTCAATTTTCCATTTGTTTATTTTGTTTTGCCTGCCAACTCACTAATTGTTGAAACAACGCCAGCGAGGTTTTGATATTCTGATGGAATAATAATCTTAGTTGATTGACCATCAGCTGCCTTTTCAAAGGCTTCCATACCTTTTAGTTTGAGAATGGCTTCGTTAGGTGATTTAGCATTGAGCAGTTCAAAAGCATTGGCTTTGGCTTCATTAACCTTAACAATGGCTTCTGCTTGACCTTCTGCTTCTCTAATTGTGGCTTCTTTAACAGCCTCAGCACTAAGGATTGCTGCTCGCTTCTCTGCTTCGGCAGTAAGAATCAGTGATTCCTTCTTACCTTCTGCAATAAGGATGGCAGACTTTTTCTCACCTTCTGCTGTAAGGATTGCTTCACGTCGACCACGCTCGGCCCTCATTTGCTTCTCCATAGCTTCTTGGATATCCGCTGGTGGTAAGATATTCTTAACTTCCACACGGTTAACTTTGATGCCCCCCCATGGGTCTGTTGCTTCATCAAGGATACTACGCATCTTAGTGTTAATCACATCACGGCTGGTTAGTGTTTCATCCAGTTCAAGATCACCAATGATATTACGTAGTGTTGTTGCTGTCAGATTCTCAATTGCTGACATTGGATGTTCTACACCGTAAGTAAATAACTTAGCGTCCGTTACTTGATAGTATACAACCGTATCAATCTGCATTGTAACATTATCTTTTGTAATTACTGGTTGTGGTGGAAAATCAACCACTTGCTCTTTCATACCCACTTTGCTTGCAATACGATCAATCAATGGTACCTTCACATGCAAACCTGTGGTCCATGTTCCAGCATATCCACCTAATCGTTCAATAACATAAGCATATGTTTGAGGTACGATCCTAATGTTGACTGATATTGCAATAATAATGATGATTAATAAGGTAATCGTAATAAATATTTCCATACTTTCCTCCTGAAATTCTTCTCTTTTTATAGTTTTTAATACATTAATTCACTTCTTACAATCAAATGGTGCTCTTATATTTTGCTTCTCAATAAGTCATTCTGATTTTTTCACCAGAACTTTATTGCCTTCGATGCCAGTAATTTCAACATGTTCACCAACTTCTACTGACTCATTGCCACTAGCCGTCCAAATAACACCATTGATGCTTACCTGTCCAAATTGATTAAAAGCAATGGCCTTTGTCACTTCACATCTCATGCCAACCAAGCTGTCCACATTGGTTTTCACTTCACCAACATGTAGTTTTTTCTTAACAATTGGAAACAAGAAATAAAGTGACAGACCCGTTACAAGTACAAACACAAGAATCTGAGACCAAATTGGTATTCCTAGAAATGCTGTAATCATAGCAACCAAGGCTCCTACCATAAACCACAATGTCACAAGATCATGTGTAATGGCTTCAACAAGAAGTAATGCAACAAAAATACCCAACCAAATTAATGCTACTACATTCATAACAACTACTCCTTTCCCCCCCTAAAGTGATAAACATACACTTTCTATTTCCTTAAACTCTTCATTTTTTGATTCTTTATAAGTATATCAGATTTTGACTACCAATAAATAGGGTGAACTGTTATTTCAAGTTAATTTAATACATTTAATATTTTGGTAAAACATCAGAAAGTGCTTTTTTTGTTGCATGCAAAAACAAGGACCACCCCCCCATAGACTACTAACCTATAGGATGATCCGAATGTTAATTTACTCTTGATTCTTTGTAGATTGACTCGCTACTTACTATACATATCCCGCTTCACATAATGCGTGTGAAGCAGTTCATGGGAACGATGTCCAAGAGGCTCTTTGAGGTAATCCTCGTAGAGCTTCATTACTGCCTCGTTCTCATGGGATTTACGAAGCGCTTTGCCTTCATCTTCGCGGTAGATGGCATCCATGCGCTTCTCGCGGATGGATTGTGTGGTGAGGCGTGGTTGTCCGCCGCCACTGATACATCCGCCTGGACAGGCCATGATCTCAATGAAGAGATATGGCGACTCATCATTGCGAATCTGATTGAGTAAGACCTTGGCATTGGATAAGCCACTGGCTGCGGCAAACTTGACTGTCGCACCTTGCAGTGCTTCCCATTCTGGCAAGGTCTTCTCAATGGTGATAGAGCCTTCCTTGATACCATCAAGACCCATGACGGATTCGACATGGAGGTTCTTGGTTGGTATCTCATCACCAGTGATAATCTCATAGACTGTACGTAGTGCCGCTCCATAACCCCCCCACCGGTGGTGCCAAAGATATCTGCAGCCCCCCCTGATGACAAGCCCATTGGGTTGTCAAACTGGCTGTCCTTAAGTTGCCTAAAGTCAATACCGGCATCTTTAATCATCTTGGCAAGCTCTCTGGTGGTCAGTACAGCGTCCACATCATTTTTCATCTCTTCTCTGGTAATCTCATATTTCTTAGCTGTACATGGCATGATTGATACCACAAACATCTTATCTGGGTTCATCTCAAGTTGCTCTGCATAATAACTTTTAGCCAAAGCACCAAGCATCATATGTGGTGATTTACATGATGAGAGATGTTCTAGTTGGTCTGGGAATTTGTGTTCCACATATTTGATCCATCCTGGACTACATGATGTAATCATTGGTAAGGATGGCTTCTTACCTGCCACCATTTCATTAAGGCGCGTTAACAATTCAGTGCCTTCTTCTAGAATGGTTAAGTCAGCTGCGAAGTTGGTGTCAAAGACATCATCAAAGCCTAACATTCTAAGAGAAGTAACCATCTTGCCAGTAACAAGGGTGCCTGGTTCATAACCAAATTCCTCACCAAGGGCCGCTCTAACTGCTGGCGCAGTTTGTACAACAACTCTTAGGTCATCATTATGGAGTGCGCCCCCCCATACTTCAGATGTTGAGTCTTTTTCTTTAAGCGCACCTACTGGACAAACAGTGGTACATTGACCACAGAAGGTACAGTTTTGGTCCATTAAGTCAAAGTCTTCTGTTGGCCCAACATAAGAGGCAAAGCCTCTGTTTTGATTGGACAAGACACCTACACCTTGGATTTCACCACAGACGGTAACACAGCGTCTGCACAAGATACATTTGCTCATATCTCGCACAACACTTGGATTGCTGGTGTCCATTATGCCGGACTTTGATTTTTCACCCTCAAAAGGATTGTCTTCACTAACTTGAATCTGCTCACCAAGGTCTTGGAATTCACAACCTCCGCTTCGCTCACAAACCAAGCAGTTCTGATTATGGTCACTCATGAGAAGTTCATAAACCACTTTACGTGTATTCCTAACTTCTTCTGTATTGGTTTTAACCACCATACCCTCACGGACTTTGGTCACACAGGAGGCCTGAAGATTTCTCTGACCTTCCACATCCACAACACAGACACGACAAGACCCTATTTGATGGACCCCCCCTTCTAGATAGCAGAAACTTGGAATGAGTATCCCGTTCTGTTTGGCCGCTTCCATAATGGTGAGACCTTCGTCAACGTCATATTGCATATTATTAATTGTAATTGATACCATACCTATCCCCCCCCTATCGTCTGTCACAGCGTAGGCATCGCATAGCTTCTGCCATTGCATTGAGTTTATGGTAACCTTTGGATACTTCTTTGAAATTTTCACAACGTTCTAGAGGTGACATCATACGACGTTCAAATCGCATATGCTCATCTGGTGAATCTTCATCTCTGGCTTGAGGAATCTCAATCTCTTCACCCTTATTCAGTTCTCCTTGACCACCTAGATACTCATCAATCGATACCGCTGCTTTCTTACCATCAGCGATAGCCCATATAGCTGTGTCAGGACCACGAACCACGTCGCCACCAGCAAAGACACCTTCAAGACGGGTCATACCGGAAGTTGCATCCACTACGAATGTGCCCCCCCAGTCTGTCATTTCAATCTCGTCTTTGTTGATAAATGGTAAGTCACTGTGTTGGCTAACGGCTGGAATCACCATATCAACATCCATTATAAATTCTGTTCCAAATTCTTTCACTGGACGTCTTCTACCTGAACCATCAAAGTTACCCTGACTTAAGTGAATAAGCTTAACACTTTCCACACTGCCATGACCTTCGATTGCGATTGGCGTCACCATAGTATGAAGTGTAATGCCCTCTTCGATACCTTCTTCAATCTCACGTGCATCAGCTGGCATGTCTGTCTGTAATCTTCTATAAAGTACATGAACTTCTTCGGCCCCCCCAAGCCTAATTGCAGTTCTTGCTGCATCCATTGCAGTGGATCCACCACCGATAACAGCCACTTTCTTACCTACTTCAACTTCTTTGCCCATATTGACATCTCTTAGGAAATCAAGACCATGGTAAACACCTTCAAGGTTTTCACCTGCTATGCCTATCTGGTTGCTAAACTGGGTTCCAGTAGCAATATAAACAGCATCATTTTCTTCTCGCATCTCTTCAAACATTACGTCTTTGCCAATCTCAGTGTTAAGGTTAATCTGAACACCAGACTGCTTAAGGACATCAATCTCACGTTGAAGCATGTCTTTTGGTAACCTATATTCTGGAATACCAAATCTAAGTATGCCACCTGGTTGGTCGAGTGATTCATAGATCTTCACTTCATAACCTGTTTGTGCTAAATAGTAGCCTGCTGTAAGACCTGATGGTCCTGCACCGATAATGGCTACTTTCTTACCATTTGGTGGGTACTGAATGCTTCTAAATGGCTCATTCATTTCATAAACTTTGTCTGCGATGTAGCGCTTCACATCCGCAATTGCAAGAGACTCATCAAGCATAGCTCTTTGACACTTAGACTCACATGGATGGGTACAAACTCTACCACATACTGCTGGGAATGGGTTTTCTCTTCTTATAAGGTTATAAGCATCAAGAACCCTGCCTTCACTGACAAGTGCTAAATATCCAGGAACATTAACCCCCCCTGCTGGACAAGCGTTTTGACATGGTGATAAGAACAATTCATTACAAACACCTGCACGGCACTTGTGGTCTCTGATATGTTCTTCGTATTCTTCCCTAAAGTATTTGATGGTTGAAAGGACTGGGTTTGGTGCTGTTTGACCAAGACCACAAAGAGCTGATTTCTTAATGCTTTCGCCAAGTTCAATCAACTTCTCAATATCCCCCCCTTCAACACCAAGGCCAGATGTTATACGCTCAAGTATTTCAAGCATACGCTTGGTTCCGATACGACATGGCACACATTTACCACAGGATTCATCTTGAACAAATTCCATGAAGAACTTGGCAACATCTACCATACAGTTGTCTTCGTCCATGATAATGAGACCACCTGAACCCATGATTGCGCCTTTTTCCTTAAGAGAATCATAGTCTACTGGTGTATTTAAAGCTTCACTTGTAAGACAGCCACCTGATGGCCCACCTGTTTGAGCTGCTTTAAACTTCTTGTCATTTTTGATGCCGCCACCAATATCAAAGATAATGTCACCTAGAGTTATCCCCCCCATAGGCACTTCAACGATACCAGCATTGTTCACAGCACCAGCTATAGCAAAGACTTTTGTGCCTTTACTTTTTTTCTGTTCCATATTGTTTAAACCAATTGGTACCATTGAGTATAATCATTGGTATATTGGCAAGAGTTTCCACGTTGTTAATCACTGTAGGTTTGCCAAAGAGACCTTCTTCTGTTGGGAATGGAGGTTTCTGACTTGGTTCACCACGTTTACCTTCTATGGAATTCATCAGAGCTGTTTCCTCACCACAGACGAATGCTCCTGCACCGATTCTGATATCAATCTCAAAACAGAAGTCACTGCCAAAGATGTTGTCACCAAGCAATCCTTCGTCTTTTGCCTGAGTCATTGCCTCAGAAAGACGTTCAACCGCCAAAGGATATTCCGCCCTAATATAGATGACACCTTTGCTGGCACCAATGGCATAAGCACCTATAGCCATGCCTTCAATCAATGCATGTGGGTCACCTTCAAGTAGGCAACGGTCCATAAATGCACCTGGATCACCTTCATCTGCATTACAGATAATATACTTCAGATCAGACTGGGATTTGTAGCCAAGTTCCCACTTAAGCCCTGTTGGGAATCCACCACCACCACGACCACGAAGTTCAGATTCTTTGATTTCATCAATAACTTCTTGTTGTGATTTTTCCATGATGACATGGTAAAGACTATGATAACCATCATTGCCAATATAGGCTTCAAGGCTATGGTAGTCCATTACACCACAGTTTTTTAGAACCAATTTCTGTTGTTTGTTAAAGAATGGAATATCTCTTAGGTGTTCATAATACTCACATTTGACCTTGTCATAATAACATTTGTCATGGAGTATATTCCCTTCTAATATGTGTTCCTGTACAATGCGCCATACATCTTGTTTTGTTACTTTGCAATAATAGACATCATCCGGAAGGATATAGATGGATGGTCCAAGGTCACAAGCACCAATACATCCCGTTTGGTTTACCTTGATTTTCTCACTAAGCCCGTGTTCTTTTAAGGCGTCATTCATCTCTTCATAGATGCCGTAACATCCAGCTGAGATACATCCCGCGCCGTAACACACGTTCACAATCTTGTCCATTTTACGAAGCATCTGTGTCCGTCTGAATTTCACTTGATTCAGTTCTTCAAAAGTTTTAATCATCTAATCCCTCCTCTCATTCTAGGTCATCCAGGATATCTAGTAGTTTATCTGGGTTCACTTGCATGAATACTTGTTCGTTAATGGCAATGGCTGGTGCCAACCCGCAGGCCCCCCCGATGCACCTTGTAATTTCAAGGGAATATTTTTGGTCTTCTGTTGTTTCACCAATCTCAATGCCCAGTATTTTATTAAGTCTTTCAATGATTTTCTTACCACCTCTAACATAACAAGCTGTACCTAGGCAAACTTTCACTACGTATTTACCTTTAGGCTCTGTTGTAAATAGTGCATAAAAACTAACAACACCTGATACCTTTGAGAGTGGGAGATTCATTTTCACCGCGATATGCTCTTGTACTTCTATAGGGAGATAGCCATACATGTTCTGTGCAATATGAAGTATCTGAATCAGACTGGATTCCTTTGCTCCATAATCTTCTATGACATCATCTATATACTGTAATTTTTCTTCTTCACTTAGTTGTTCACAATTGCAAGTTTGTTCTTGATTCACACTTTTCACCTCCACTGAATTTCTTGAGTTCAAAACTCAAAAATTCTAGACCGGATGGTACTTGTTTTGGTCAGACCGAAAAAGTATCGTCCGGAAAATTCCTTTCTGTTTTTTTTATAACCGGATTGTGGTTCATGGTAGTTCGATTCAAAACCACAGTCCGGAATTGTTTTGCTTGACTAAACACAAAATCTATACACTAGTCATCATGCTAGAAAGTTGACGCTCAATATCATGAACCCTTCTTTCAAGTACCATTATCTCTTTCTTATGGTCTTCAATCTTATGGAGCAAGTCCAGCTTCTTTTCTTCCAATGGCTTGGTATCTGGGTTGGACAAAAGCTTAAGCTCTTCTTCAACTTCTGCCAATTGTTTACTGTAATCACGCCATGCTTTCTCTAGACTTTGATCACAATCTCCTGTTTTCACATACTTTTCAATGCAATTCATGTCGTACAAAATGTGGCTTTTTTTCTTTAATACGTTTAACATTTCTTCCATAAACAATTCTCCTTTCGGTTCCTAAGATTGGTTTCCTTTCCCTCGATTATGCATTTGGCGTACGACAAAAAGACTTATTACATAAGCCTCTCTCAGCATCGCCAGATGCACTCTGTCTTTTATTATTGCGGTTTGTTTAAGCGGAATTATTGTGAAATATTAGTCAAAGTCTGTCGAAAAAAAATAAGTCAAATTCTAGTATTGCAGGATGGATTTCATAACTCCCATCCTATGAAATAATTATATCATAGTGTTTACAAACTGTACATATTTTGTCTTTTGCAATCTAAAATAACATTGATTAACAATCAACTAGGTGATTGGGTATGTCTATTTTTACACTTGCATGTTTGTGCATATGTGCAACATTAAAAAAAACGCACCTCCCCCCCTACCCATATAAATATAATCTCCATCTCAATCAAGTTCCTTTAACATCTTCTCAAGGAATCGTTTCTCAGTCTCTAGCTCCATAATGCCATACTCAAGTGTTTTCATCTGCCAACCAACGATTGGCTCAAGATGTTGTGCCACTTGGTCCATTGGAAAGCCTTTCTCAAATGCTTCATATGCTTCAATCGCCTCTAGCAATGCTATGTAATATGTCTCAACGACATGCTTTTTCTCATCGTCTGGAATGAAGCCAAAGAAATACATTTTGGTAATGAGTAGCTTACCTTCACTTACATCATGAATTGGTGTCCTAAGCCAGTCTAGGAAGCTTCTTTGCCTGTGTCTGTAATACTATAGACCTTTTTGTGTCGCCCTTTCTCAACCGCTTCAACAAAAGAAATAAGTCCTTCTTTCAAAAGCTTCTTGATACTGTGATTGATACTTCCATAACTTGGGGGGGCATAAAAAGGTGAAATCTCTTTCTCAAGTCCAACCTTAATGTCGTATTTGGTCATACCATGCATCATTAAGAATCCTAATATTACATAAATCATCTAATTCCTCCTGTCAAACTATCTATACAATCATTAACAAACTAGCTCTGAACTTTTACTTTTGAAAAACCACTGACAATCTGAATCAACCATTTTACATGAGCTGGTACCGTGCCAAGTTTACCAAAGCTCCCAACATAATATAAATCATTATCCATATCATATAACATCAGTGATGAATTAACCCCCCAATATGCCCACGCATTCTAGGTAAGCCCTTCAGCATGAAAAAGAAGCCTTCAAATTCAAACGTCATAAGACCAAGACCATAAGCAATACCCTTCATAAAATGTCCGCGCACAGCCTCCATACGTCTTAATGTTTCAAGTTTCACTAACTCTCCTGCATACAGAGCTTTCATAAAATCTATCTGGTCCCTAGTTGTTGTTACGATGCCACCACCAGACCAATCCACACTTAAGGATTGATAATGCTTCACATCAACATTGCCAACCCACATGGACATCATTTCTTTTTTTTGGGTATGAGCGAAGGTTCAGTATAGAACATTAGGTATGTATCCCCCCCCAAGTTCAAAGGCTCAAAAATCCATTCTTTGAGAACTTCACCAAATGTCATACCAGTCACTTTCTCAATAATTAGGCCAAGTAAAACATAGCCAGTATCACTATAGTGCATCCTTTGTCCAGGTCGACAGTAGGCTTTTTGCTTAAGTCTAGAGAATTCAATCAAGTCATTAGGTGTATAAAAAAATATCCGGCTCTCTAACAATGGTCTCAAGCATCTTTGGTCCATTAATCACTTTATCATCTATGTAATCAGCACAGCCAGACCAGTGGCTAAGAAGCATTTCAACCGTTACATCCTCTTGATAATCCACCCCCCCTTTATAAACAAACAAACCATCCAAATACCCTCCTTCAAACAAGGGAACAATCCTGTCCTCAAAAGACAAGTTGCCTTGATCGACAATCATACCAATAATACTTGCTGTAAATAACTTGCCAACACTGGCGGCATGATAAGCCTTAGTCATGCTATTATCATGACTTGACTTGTCGATGCCATCGCCAAGCCCAAGCATTAAGTCAATCTCATGTTGGTCTGAGTAGAGATGCATTGTTGCGCCACTTATATTTTTCATATTGCCAATCTTCTTATAAAATCTTTGCTCAACCGTCTTAAGCCAATCTAACTTAGCCATTTCACTACCTCCATTATAATCATTAGAGGTCTTTTCTACTCAAAAATAAGGGCAAAAAGATACTACTAATAGATATGTTACTATTAGTAGTATCTCATGATATCAATTTTGTGTCAACTAGACTCTTACATTCTTTAGTAGGTGTTTGTCAAAACACCCTCCTTGAATACAAAACCTTCTATAGGATTTCCAGTAGATAAAATATCCACTGCACTGGTTATATGTAAGTCATCTACCATCAAATCAAGTGGCATCTCATACAAATGCTCCTTAGATTCTATAACCCTATAAGCAAAATCATACTTTATTTTGTCAAAATACAAAGCATAGTGATGCCCTTCACCCGTCTGCATGTTTAACTCAAATAGTTGCACATAATAGCTAGCTTCATCAACCATTCTATATTGCATAACCAAGTTAGTCATATGTTCATCTCCATCGACGATTTCCTTTGTCCATGTAGACAATGTCATACGGTCATTCTCTGAATCATATACCACCCTTATAGGTCCTTCGCTTATAGATTCTAATTCTAATTCATAATAAATGTCTTCTCTAAAGTAGAAGTGATTTTGACTTACAATTTCATAACTAGAATAGGTATAACCTTTACCACTTTCCCATAATACTTCTTCACTTGACCATTGTCCCGTATGGGGGGTTCAGTCAGAAAAGATAATCGAGTGGATGCCAACAGCGTATTCATCTCACATATAAAAGGAAAATCCGCTAACTCAATACAGGCATCATACATTGATTTATGGCTGTAGATATACTTATCTAAGTTGAACCCATCTTTGCTTATGATAATCTTTGGTGTACTATCACTTATGGTTGCATTGACTAATTCTTCAGCAATAACATCGGTGATATCCTTATCCGCTGTTTCATTTTTTTTGCCCGCTACTGGCTTCTTTTACAATAACTTTCACGTACTCATTTGAATTGTACTGGACCTTTGCTTCACTACTATTTCTATTAGCACATCCAGAACATATACTAATGGTCAACAAAAATGATGCTAATAATACTAGACCTTTACTCATATAGAATTCTCCTTATTTTCTTATCAGGAAAATCCACCTCTTCACATTATTATATTCCTAACCACAATAATGTGCAATAGCATCACTTAGATACTGAGCAAAGCCTTCACCATGTTTGTTCAAGTTCTTCTCAAACCTTGGATCATCTACATACATTTGTCCAAGACCTGCAAAAATCTCCTTAGTACAGTCATAAAAGTCTTCAGTAATGTACTGGCGCAACAAAGCGGTCAACTCTTGAACCTTTTCATCTTCGACTGCAACACCATCATTCATCAAAGTGACAAGGGCCTTGTAAGCCTCATCCGTTCTACCTTGAATCCTCTTCCAGTCACTAGCTGTATACTTAGAAGTTTTTTCTTTTGATTGCTTAAAAGCTTCCGAGTGTCCCCCCCATTTCACTTCCACTTCCTCGGCGTACTTTGCCTTGTGTTCTTCTATTTCGCTCATGTCAAAGCCGTCAAATCGTTCTTTATTTGACATCGTCTCACCTCTTTCATTTTTATCTATTGTAGTATCAATGGTATCGATAATTCGAAGCAAACGCTCCACTTTCTTTTCCATCAATGTTTTATGCTTAAAAAGCAAATCACCCATATCAACACTTGAATCATTCAGAAGACCTCTTATAGCCTCCAAGGAAAAGTCCAGTTCCTTAAAAAAAACATATTTGCTGCAGCACAATCAGATTGTCATCAGAATACTGTCTATAGCCAGCATCTGTTACATGATCTGGTTTCAATAAGTCTATCTTGTCATAGTGATGTAGTGTGCGCACACTGATTCCCACCATGTCCGAAACCTCTTTTACCTTGTAGAACATAAGTCTGCCTCCTTTCGTCCTGTCACATATAAGTGACTATATATATAATAGACCCTAACATTACGTTAGGGTCAAGTTTTTTTCAATATTTTTTTATCTACATAACTTAGGGTTTAGTCTATTTCTTAATTAGAGAATCCTTCAACTGTTTAAATTCACTTAAGTTATCAAGAAGGGCATCTACGACTTTTGCATCAAAATGTTTGCCTTTTTCTTCTTTGAGTAAGGAGACTATTCGGTCAAAGGTCCAAGCCTTTTTGTAGACACTGTCACTACTAAGGGCGTCTACTACATCGCTAATGCCACTATACGTCCTGATATTGGAATAGCTTCACCTTCGATTCCATATGGATAGCCAGACCCATTGTATTTCTCATGGTGTGTCACAGCTATTGTTGCAGCCATCTTAAGAACTGGGTCTTTGGCGTTCTTAAGCATATTGTATCCTACTATGGCATGTTCCTTTACAATATCAAACTCTTCAATGGTTAACCTTCCAGGTTTATTAAGTATCCTGTCTGAAATCAGAAGTTTTCCAATATCATGTATAGGTGTTGCCTCTTTAATCAGTTCAGCTTCCTGATTATCTAAGCCAAGTTTACACGCCAAAAAGTAACTGTACTGCGAAACCCTTTCAACGTGATTCCCAATGACTTTGGCTCTTGCCTCAGCAACTTCACCTAAGGCAAAAACAATTTCCTTAATGCCTATGACTTCTTCTTCCTGATTATATAAATGATCAAAGTCTTCTGATATATTTGTGCAAAAGATATCAATCAGGTTCTCATCCCATTCCGTAATGTTTTGAGATGTCCTAATATAGATTACATGACTACCACCATGATTGTCTTCGAAACATACAGAGAATTCTTTGTTCTTATACTGCTTCTCTGACGACTTCTCAGCCTGCAAGACCAACTTCACCACATCTTTGGACAACATATCTTCCATGTAAAGTTTCTTGAATTTGTGAAAATCTCCAAAACAAGACGTAATGACATATATGCCATCTACCTTCTTAGCAGTAAAACCAGACGTCCTCTCTTCCAATGCCTTGTTATTCAAGCAAAGGATTGACCTGAGTTGTCGCATTACATCTCTTGAAAATTCTGAGAATCTCCGCTCCTGATAGATACTCACAGAGGATTCAATAATACGCTCCAAACTATGATCATGGTCTTCAAACTTATTCAATTCGTTGTATGAACGAAGGGCTGATACCACTGCAACAAACAATTTGTCCTTGGTATAGTCACTTCTTAACATGTAGTCCTTGGAATTAGATGTCATTGACTGGCTCCTCTAATATTGGTATTTATATTATACAGCATAATAGGACTTTAGTCACAGTTTTTCACCTAATTCCAATGATATAATCTACTCGTCCATTTCAATAGGCTCAATAGGGAAAACAATAGGAATATCTGAACTTGCATCTTTTGGCAATTCTAATTCAGATACTTTTTGAATATCCGCCAAAGTATGGACCATCATTTTATCATCGGACAAACTATAAAGATAATCACCAATATAAAGCAGACGATTGACTGCATCAGTACTGTAGTAGTATTTCTCAGTCGCCTCTGTTTGGTGGCTTACGGTTCCTCTAAAGCCAAAATCATCTGTTGATACATCATAGACATATGCACCGACAAAATCAGTGCTATAAGGTGTAGAGCTTGCAACACTTAAAGGAAAGCCCATCACACCTTTACTAAGTGAAATCATTAAGGCCTTATGATTGTTCTCAAGTTCTGAGTATGTACCTGACACACCAATCACTTCTTTCTTCTCTTCAATAGGTGCCTCAGGATTGCTTACATCGAATAATGAGATTTTGAAACCACCAGTTCTTACAAAACCATCTTCCTCCTGAGTTTCCTTACCAAAGCCAAGGACATGGTTTTCATCAAGGATGTGCATATAGGTTGAGAATCCAGGAATCTTTAAATCACCCAATACGACAGGTGCTGTTGGCTCTGATGCATCGATTACAAAGAATGGGTCTACTTGTCTAAATGTAACCATATATATACGATTACCTTTAAATCTTGTGCTATATATCCGCTCACCTGGTGCTAAGCCAGTGATTGAACCAACTTCTTTCAAAGAATCATCAAGAACATATAGGTTGTTCTTTGATGTGTTGGTCTCAGACCACATTTCACCAGAAGTGGTGGCCACTCTCAAATGATTCTCATAGTAGTCAAGAGAAAATTGATTCAGCACTCTACCTGGTATTTTACCTTGCATCTTATAATCTATAGCACCTTGATTCAGTTCGAACCTGTATAAAGATGTTTTGGTGGTATATTCAGGTT